>Ga0224486_100199_pt1 | contig 25290 bp, 18 predicted proteins | sample TexhydDE_CT_test_FD_172013 | JGI IMG/M metagenome (GOLD analysis project Ga0224486, IMG submission 172013) | Fracking water microbial communities from deep shales in Oklahoma, United States - hydraulically fractured wells DE_CT_test ... | reverse complement strand
ATATATCTGTGAGCAGTTTCTCTTTGTCTTTCAGGAGGCAAAAGTGCAGAGCCTATCTCTGTCATATTTCTATTCATATCCCATTTTACATAACTTATGTTGGCGCTTTCCAAAATATCTGACACTACTTTTATAATATAATCTTGTACATCTTTGCGCGACAAGTCTAACACAAGTTGATTTCTGCTTTCACTTCTCGGCCTATTAGGTACATGTATACACCAATTGGGATGCTCTCTATAGAGGTCACTATCAGGAGACACCATTTCTGGTTCCATCCATAATCCAAATTTTAAACCTAAAGAATTTATCCCTTTTGCAAGGCCATCCAAACCACTTGGAATCTTTTCTTTATTTACAAACCAATCTCCCAGTGAAGAATTGTCAGAATTTCTCTTTCCAAACCATCCATCGTCAAGAACAAACAACTCAATACCCAAATCTTTAGCTTCTTTAGCAAGTTCTTTAAGTTTTTCTTCGGTAAAATCAAAATAAGTGGCTTCCCAATTGTTTATAAGAATTGGTCTTTCTTTGTCCTTAAATTTACTTCTCATAAGTCTATTTCTGTACAGTTTGTGATAGGTATTTGACATTTTATTTAAGCCACCATCCGAATAAACCATAACGACTTCTGGTGTTTGAAATGTTTCACCTGGCTTTAGAAGCCATGAAAAATCAAATGGATTAATTCCCATAGAGACTCTCGCTACCTTATATTGATCCACTTCTACTTGTGCCAAGAAATTGCCACTGTAAACAAGGCTAAATCCATAAACATCTCCATGCCATTCATCAGCATCTTTCCTTAAAAGTGCTATAAAAGGATTTTGCTGATGGCTGCTTGCACCTCTTCTGCTTTCAATAGACTGGACTCCTGGTACAAGTGGTCTTCTTATAACATGTCTTTCTCTCGCCCAAGCCCCTGACAATTGAAGCATGTCAAAATTACTATCATTAAAATCAACATTCATAGACAAAGCTCTTAACAATTTTATGTCTTCTTTTCCCATGTTTTCAAATCTCACTGACCTTGTTATAACATCATAATCCCTAAATGCTGTATAAATTAAAGTTACCTTTAATTTAGCTACTTTATCATACAATTCTAACTCAAGAGTATCAGCTTCATCTTCATTTTCAACATAAGTAGCCGGAAGCCCTTCTAATTTAGGCTTACCTTTATAGATTTTGTGAGATAAGTACCTTAGATCAGAAACAGTAGAACCGTTTTCAAGCTGAATTTGATATGCAGGACTCCTAAAATCAGTATTACCATACGCAGGATACTCCTGTGGCAAAAAATCTAGCATTAACTGATTCCCAAAGTTAATAATATCATTATCTATACTTATATGGGGTAATTTTAATAAATGGTATATATTGGGAGTCTTTATTATTTTGCCAAAATATGCATGTAAAACAGCGCCATTTTTTAAAACATAAATTACATAACTTGTATCTTTGGCAGTTAGGTAAAAAGTTTTTGTTTTATCATTAAAATGAATAGACATAGTAAGTCCTCCTTATATTATTTTTTATTTTCTCTTAATATCTTAGTTTTTCTTTAATTTTCTCATTTCAACAAAAGCATCTCATAACTCCTTAAAAAAATATCTTTATTTTATTGCACTCTCAACCATACCTTGAATAAAGTATTTTTGTAAAAATAAATATACTATTATAACTGGTAAAACAGCCATAATCGCAGCAGCTGCCGCAACATTAGGATTTGCACCTGATATTCCAAAAAATGTTGCTATTGTAAGTGTAATTACTTTCATTTCAGGTTTTTGTAAGAAAAATAATGAGAGTCGATAATCGTTCCATATATTCAATCCAGTCATTATCAAAACAGTCACAGTAACGGGTTTTAAAAGTGGTAAAATTATTCTATAAAATATAGTAAATATACTACATCCATCTATCAAAGCAGCTTCATCTAATTCCCTTGGTAACGCACGTATAAAATTTGTATACAAAAAAATAGCTAATGGTAATTGAAAAGCAAGATGTACTGATACTATCCCCCAATAGGTACTTATTGCTCCCACTTTTCTCATTAATACATACAATGGAACTAATAAACTAAGTGGTGGAATCATCATTACAGATAAAATCATTGTAAGGATGGTATTATTGAATTTGCTATTATTGCGAGCAAGTGGATAAGCAGCCATAGCGGATATTAATATAATCAATATGGAAGATACCCCCGTTATTATTATTGTGTTTTTAAAAGCAATGGGCATGCCACCATTTTGCCATGCAACCTTATAATTTTCTAAAAATAATTGCTTGGGTAAAGTCCAATAAGATGAAAAATCTGTTATATTTTTGAAAGAAACTGTTAAAGCAATATAAATGGGAATAAGATGTATTATAGTAATTAGTATCGCCAATATAGTTTTATACCATGTATTATTTTTCATAATATATAATCACCACCTTTTTTCTTAAAAAAGATTTGCAATATAATTGTAGAGACCAATATCGAAACAAAAAGTAATACTCCTATAGCCGCAGCATATCCCGCTGATTGCGATTGGAAGTACGTTGTATAAATTAATGTTGACAGTGAATGGGTTGTGTATCCTGGTCCACCACCAGTTAATGCTCTTATAATGTCAAATAATTTTAAGCCTCCTATTACATTTATAATAACACTGCTAACTATTGATGGATATAGTAAAGGTAAAGTTATATGTCTAAATTCTTGCCATAGAGTTACTCCATCAATAGCTGCTGCTTCGTAATACATAGAAGGTATTCCTTGTAAACCAGCAAGATATATTACCATCGAAACTCCTACATACTGGATAGTATTCAATACTACTATTACCCATACTGCAATTGTAGGATCAGATAACCATAATACAGGTTTTATGCCAAATAAACCCAATAAATCATTTAGTGCTCCGTGATCATATTTTAATATAAAGTACCACATATAACCCATTATAATTGGTGAAATTAAAACTTGCAAATAAACAGCAGTTCTTGCTAAAGTCCGTCCTCTAAATGGTTTATTCAAAAGTAAAGCATATGCAAGTCCCAAAATCTGTTGAAAAAAAGTACTACCAAAGCCATAAATCAAAGTATTAACAAAGGCTATTCGCACATTTTGATCTCTAGACAATAGTTTAAAATTTTCTATACCTATATAGCGATACGTTTGTGAATAACCATCCCAGTCCGTAAAAGAAATCCTAAATCCGGTTAAAAAAGGATAAACAATAAATACTACAAGGAAAATAATAGCAGGAATATACATAATATTTGAACGTTTAAGTTCCCTTTCCAAGTTGGTAATTCCTCCTTATCCAGCATTTTAACAAATAAAAACATTTATCTCTACAAAGCATATATTAGAAATATATGCTTTGTAGAGTAGTAATAATTGATTTTTTCTCTCCTTTCTTATTTTTTTATTTTTGTTGCTGATAAAGTCGTTGATAATCAGCTTTTAATTGAGCAATTACTTGATCAATAGACATAGTACCAGCAAGCATACCAGTTCCAGTCTTGCATAAAGAATCCCACATACCATTGGGTAAATACTCTCTATCAAAATATCCAAAACCTTTATACTTAGCCGCATTTTCGAAATATGGACTTAATTTTCCAGCATCCAACTTATATCCATCACCAACTAATCCAGTCGGCGTCATATTACCTTTGGCTACTAAGTTAATATTTTCTGGTTTAGCCAAATATTCTAAAAATTTAAGAGCCTCATTTTTATATTTTGAATCTTTCCAAACACCTATAGCTGTACGCTCACCAACAATAACTGTACGTTCACCATCTTTATAAGCTGCTGGTAAAGGCATAAATCCATAATTTCCATTAGGATTATATTTCATCGCTTCGCCTATAACATAATTACCAAAAAAAGCAAAACCTGCTTCACCTTTTGCTAAGGCTTCTCCTACTTCTTGCCATGTACCTTCATTTGCATTTTTATTAAAATATCCAGCTTTTATAAAATCCACAAACAATTGAGCTACCGGTCTATAATTATTCCAATCAAATGTTCCATCTTTCAGTTCTTTTCTAAAATTATGATTATCATCTGTAACTAGAAAAGAAGGAGCAACCCAATCAAAGAAATTACCTACAGTCCAAGCGTTTTGTGAGCCACCTAAATAAACTGGTATTTTACCAATAGCTTTAATTTTATCGCAAGCCACTTTAAAATCATCCCAAGTTTTTATTGAATCAGGATCTACACCCGCTTTATCAAGTACATCTTTATTAAATGCTATACCAGCAACATCTACGTCCATTGGTAATACATAGATTTTACCTTCTTTATCTGTGATAATAGGTTTGATAAGCGGATTAATTTTTGATGCCCAAGGTTGATCTTGAAGAGGTAGCAAATATCCACTATATCTCATTACAGACCAACCATGTGTTGTCCACATATCAGGAAGGTCATTAGCTGCCATCTTAGTTTTCATAGTTGCTTCATAGTCCGGAAGTGATGTAACATTTACGCGAATATTAGGATTCTCTTGCTCAAAATTTTTAGCTATTGTTTTTAAATTTTGGGTCGTGACGTCTGTTTCTGCGAAATTAACGGCTAATGTTAAAGTAATAGAACCATTCGTCTTTTCTGCATTAGCTTTTTCTGTAGTAGTAGAACTATTTCCACAACCTGTTAAATATAACAATAAAATCATTAAAATTATTATTGTCATACTTAAAAACCTTTTCTTTAACATAATTCAATTTCCCCCTATCTCAATATTTTGTGATTAACTCAATTAAACTTTTAATGTTAAAATCAAAATTAAAATTTGTTTTAATGCCCAAATCTCTAACAATACGCCAATTTTAGGTAACGTCATCGCTTCTTATGCTAAATCTTTATTAAATATTATAATTAATGTATATTCCCCACCTCCTTTTTAACTTTCTTCTTAATTCCTAATTATTGATATTTTATTAAAATATTTTATTTACATTTAACTATTAATATTCTCTAATGTCATAAATTCTTGATGTAAACATTTTTATTGTAATTCAAAACTTATCATTTTCTCTAACTTTATTTTTTATTTTAACTAATTCCTATATTATATATTCGACATGAATTCGAAAATTCCTTCTTCGAAAGCGTAATTTATTAAAAATTTTTATAAACTTTTTGTAACCAAAAATTTACTTCCTGCAATATTTTTCTACAACCTTATCAAATGCACCTTCATCTATATCTTTTACATTTACATTATTGTAAAGCTCCCATTCTTCAACATGCTCAACAGTTTCACCGAGCTGTAATTTTGTAAATGGACTTAATGTTTCTATTTCAAGCATCCAATCGTTTGTATATGTTTCAAAAGATACGCCAAAGTCAGGATATGTTGCGTCGTGCTGTGGATAATACCTTTTTACAAAAAGATGTCCTCCTCTTGCGTAAGCAGCCCAACCTTCTTGATTGTTAATTCCTAACTTAAAGGGAGCTTTGTTATTAGGATCTTGTTTCAGTGCAATATATTTTTCTCCCCAATACACCCTTTTATCATTCATTTTAGAATAAGGCCAGAGTACAATTTGCCTATTTGGAAGTAAATCTGTGTCTTTATTTGGTTGAGGAATTATTTCTATGCCTTCTGTAGCAAGTACTGTTATTGTCCATGCTGAAAGTTCAATAGGCCATGCTCCAAGATTAATTATCCTGTGTACAAGCCTTACTCTACTCTCATCAGGACTTAAGATTATATCGATTTGCTTTTGTGTGTTAACCCATTTTTCTGGCTTTTGAATAAGTCTCACACCGTTTTCTATTTCATGCCAATCAACTTCATCGTTGTCTGGTACATATGTCCTCTTTCTGTCTTCAGGGCTATGCCACAGTCTATGGCCGCCATAATATCTGTATTCGTCACCTCCTTTTAAGCCAATAGTTTTAGGGTCCAAATTAAATTCGTTTACATCATTTTCAAATCCAAACCTCACAATTCTTGGGCCTATATCAGTTGTAGCCACAACATCAATAATGCCATTAGACAGTTTTATACTATTTTCCCATCCTAAAAAGTTTATTTTGTCAATTTTTATTGCCATACTATTTTCATTCCTTTCTGCATAATTTTTTATTTTTTTCACTACCTCAGTAGGTAAGATTCTTCGCTGCGCTCAGAATAACAGAGATGGGTTACAATACTTCATCCATGACCATATTGGCAGCACCGATGAGTGTAGCATCATCACCTAATTCAGCAAAAGCTATTCTGCAGGAAGAAAATGAATTCTCAAAAGTGCGCTTTTTAGCAGTTTCTATAATGATATCTTCAATAAGCTCACGTGCCTGCACAATCCCTCCCCCTATCAAAATGAGCTCTGGGTTAAATGTATTTATTGTATTGGCTATACCTATTCCTAAATATCTTCCTATAGTTTTTAAAGCATTAACTGCTAATTTATCGTTTAGTTTTGCTGCCTCGTATATCATCTCAGGAGTAACACTGTCTAACATCCCTTCTGCCATTTGATACACAATAGAATCCATACCCTCTTTAATAGATTTAACAACTAAATTCACTAAGGCTTTTTCTGAAGCCAACGCTTCAAAGCAACCGTAATTGCCGCAACTACATTGTGGCCCTGCTACATCAATAGTTGTATGCCCTATTTCACCCGCACCGTCACTGGCTCCAGTATATATCCTGCCATTTATAAGTATTGCTGAACCTATTCCATAGCCAACCTTTAAAAATATCATATTTTCCACATCTTTTGCTTTGCCCATATGAAATTCTCCTAAAGCCATAGCTCGCACGTCATTTATAACATAGGTAGGTACACCAAATTTTTCTTCTACAATTGATTTTAAAGGCACATTTCTCCACCCTATATTGGGAGCAAATACAGATATACCTTCTTTCATTTTTACAGGTCCTCTAACCACAATTCCTATCCCCGATACATTTTGTGGAGATTCTTTTATTGCTTTATCAAGAACAGATGTCAACAATTCTAAAACTTCTTCTTGCTTTAAACCTCTAATAGAATTCTTCTCTTTCTTTTTTGTTTTAAGTTCTGCATCAAGAGTATATTGATGTAAGTTGTAGGTGCTTATATGAATGACAATAATACTCATAAAATCAGGATTTAATTTGATAAGTACAGGAGGCCTTCCACCATTTGATTCGCCAACTTTGTACTCCATTACAATATTTTCAGCAATGAGTTTGTTTACAATGTTAGTCACAGTCGGCGGCGTTAAATTTGTCTCTTTGGCAATATCCGCTCTTGAAATAGGTCCCATTTTTCTTATGATATTTAATATAACTGATTCGTTCATTCCTTTTAACAATTTGTAGCTGACTGGTATTAAGTTTTCCATTTATACCCCTTCCTTTACCCTCTCTTAAAGCCATTTGGATGATTTTTGTGCCACATCCAAGCACTTTCAATTATTTCTTTTAAAGATGAATGTTTTGGCACCCAACCTAACTCTTCTATTGCCTTTTTGGAAGATGCCACAAGTACTGCAGGGTCTCCCGGACGGCGCCCAGCAACTTCTGCTGGAATAGGATGCCCTGTCACTTTTCTTGCAACTTCTATCACTTCCTTTACACTAAAACCTTCTCCATTTCCCAGGTTATAAATTGCGCTATTATTGTCTTTTCTCAATTTATCCAACGCAAGTATATGTGCATCAGCTAAGTCCATCACGTGAATATAATCTCTTATACATGTCCCATCTTTAGTAGGATAATCATCACCATAAATCATTATCTTTTCTCTTTTCCCAAGTGCAACCTGAAGTATAATCGGTATAAGGTGCGTCTCAGGCGAATGGTCCTCTCCAATCTCGCCTGTTTCAATAGCCCCTGCAACGTTAAAATATCGCAAAGCGACGTATTTGATTCCATAAGCACTGTCTGCCCATTTTAGCATCTTTTCAACGGCAAGCTTTGTCTCACCATAAGGGCTTGTGGGATTAGTTCTATCTTCCTCTTCTATTGGAATTCTCTCTGGTTCTCCATATGTTGCAGCTGTTGAAGAAAACACGATTTTGTTGACATTGTGTTTCTTCATCGCTTTTAAAAGGCTCAATGTCCCGCATACGTTGTTTTCATAATATTTAAATGGCTCCTCTACACTTTCTCCCACAAGTGAAAAAGCTGCAAAATCAATTACCGCTTCAATTTCATTTTCTGTAAATACCTTGTCTAAAAAAGCTTCATCCCTTAAATCGCCTATATACAGTTTTCCTCCCAAAACAGATTCCTTATGTCCTGTGACGAGGTTATCTACAACGACAACTTCTTCATTTCTCCTTAAAAGTGCTGCAACTGTGTGGCTTCCAATATAACCTGCACCACCACATACTAAAACCGCCATATTTTTACCTCCTTCAGTATTTAATTTCTCCTGCTCCTTCACCTATTCCCGTTATATAGACTGTTGGCCTGTAGCCTATTTTTTGAGTGTAATTGTGAGTAACCACTTTTATAAATTCCTCTACTGCATCTTCTTTTACAATGCTTACAGTGCAGCCACCAAAGCCTGCTCCAGTCATACGGGAACCTATTACTCCCTTTAATTTTAACGCTTCTTCTACCAAAGTGTCCAGTTCTTTCCCTGTAACTTCGTAATCATCTCTCAAAGAATTGTGAGATTCAATCATTAATTCTCCAAATTTGATTAAGTCTTTATCATTAAGTGCTTTTACTGCATCTAAAACTCTTTTATTTTCAGTTATAACATGTTTTGCCCTTTTTCTAAGCACTTCGTCAGGTATCAAATCTTTGTATTCTTCAAATTGTTCAATTGTAATTTCAGATAGATTTTTTACAGGCAAAGCCTTTTGAAGATATGAAAGGGCCTTTTCACATTCACTTCTTCTTTCATTATATTTCGAATCCAAGAGCCCTCTCCTTTTATTTGTATTTGTTATCAAAATTTTATAACCTTCTAACTTCAAAGGCACGTATGAATACTCTAATGTATCGCTTTTTAATAAAATAGCATGGTCTTTTTTACCCATTCCAACAGCAAATTGGTCCATTATGCCACAATTTACCCCAACAAAAGTATTTTCTGCTTTTTGACACAATTTCACCAATTTTATTCTGTCAATATTTAAATTGAAAACTTCATTTGCTGCAACAGCAGTAACCAGCTCTATTGAAGCAGATGAGGAAAGTCCAGCGCCATTTGGAATGTTGCCTTCAAACACAATTTCAAATCCAGAAAAGTCATACCCCTCATCCTGTAACACTTTTAAAACCCCTTTAGGATAATTAGCCCAATCATGGCTTTTATCAAAATTGAGTGCATCAAGGTCTACTTCCACCTTTAAATCGAAATTTAAAGAAGCCATGAAGACTTTTTTGTCATTTCTTTTTCTAATCGCAGCATATGTTCCAAAGTCAAGGGCACAAGGAAATACATAGCCTCCATTGTAATCTGTATGCTCTCCAATAAGATTCACTCGTCCCGGAGAATAGAAAAGCCTTATTTCAGCATCATTTTTACCGTAGAATTTTTCAAGTGCTTCAATTACAGCCGTTTTCATTTAAGGTCTCCTTTCATATCTATTTTTTCAAAGCCTACTGTTTTCATAAATCTTTCAAAGGCTTTTTTCCCTTTTTCATCTCTTTTAAAAACTCCTGCATCTAAAAGAACCTTCAAAAATTTATTTCCAACCTCCTGTTTTATATAGCTTTCGGCTTCTTCCCTAGTGCAGTTAGTACCATATTTTAGAAGCAATTCTTCAATCCATTGAATATGTTTGTATAAAGGACTGCCTTCACCATACAAGTCTGGATTAAATTTTTCTTCCCCTATTAAAAACTTAATAATTTCCTCCAGCTCAAATTTCAGCCTTCCTGGTAAAACTGCCAGCCCCATAACTTCTATAAGTCCAATATTTTCCTTTTTTATATGGTGAAGTTCCTCATGAGGATGGAAAATTCCATAGGGGTATTCATCTGTTGTCCTGTTATTCCGAAGGACAAGGTCAATTTCAAATTCCCCCTCTTTATTAATCCTCGCAATTGGTGTAATCGTATTGTGAGGAATGAATTCCCCATTCTTTTTAGTATATGCCAATATGTCACATGATTCATCACTATAGCCCTTCCAGGTATTCAATATATGTGAAGAAAGCGCTATTAGTTTATCCCTGTCTTTGCTTGAAAGGCGAATGGCAGACATAGGCCATTTGACTATTCCTGCTTTAATGTTAGGATATTGAGGATGTATAAAGTATTCTTCTATAGGAGCCTCTTCCATTGGAAAAACGTGCCTTCCCCCTTGAAAATGTTCATGGGATAAAATCGAGCCTCCCACAATTGGCAAATCCCCATTGGAGCCCATAAAATAATGGGGGAATTGCTCAATAAAATCAAAAAGCCTCACAAAAGTTTTTTCTGATATTTTCATAGGAATATGTTTTTCATGGAGCAAAATGCAGTGCTCATTGTAATATACATAAGGTGAATACTGGAAATACCATTGCTCTCCCGCAACTTTTACCGGGATTATTCTTAAGTTTTGCCTTGCTGGATGATTTAAATTCCCGGCAAAACCCACATTTTCAATGCACAAAAGGCACTTTGGATACCCTGACTGAGGAATTTTCTTCGCCGCCTCAATTTCTTTTGGGTCTTTTTCTGGCTTAGAAAGGTTTATAGTGATTTCTAAAGAACCGTATTCTGTGGGAGTACGCCAATATAAATTTTGCGAAGTTCTATCCATCCTGATGTAATTGGAGGCTTGAGATAATTTGTAAAAATACTCTGTGGCTTTTTCAATCCCCTTTTCAGAGGCAATGGTATTAAACTTTTTTACAACTTCTGATTCTCTTGGCATTAAAAGCCCCATAATTCTTGCATCCATTAAATCTCTATAGGTAACAGTATTCTCATTAAGGCCTATCTCCACCGCATAGTCCAATAATTTGTTTAAAATAGGAGAAGGGCTTTCTAATTCCTCCTCAGAAACCTCACCTTCATAAGGTTTTTCTATTTTAAATAAATCCATAAGTGCATTGCGGCTTGGAATCACATCTAATTCCTCTATCAAGCCTTTTTTAAGTGCAAACTTTATAAGCCGCTCGATGTGTAATGCTACCTCTCTGGAATCCATAATATATCCTCCAGTGACTTTATTATATTTTTTAATTAAGTCTGTAATAAAAAAGAAATCTACAGTATACAATGACTTTGTTAAAACAAGAGATTATTAAAACATGACATTCACATGCAATGAAAAACATTTAAGAGAGTTTGTTTATTATTTTAATTAACCTCTTTTTTATTATATTCGACACACATTTAAAAATTCCTTCTAGTTTATAAAAAGTTTTTTAGATATTTTTATAAAGGTGGTAAATAGCATATACGATTAACCAATTAATTTTTCAAAAGATGAGGTATTAAAATCGGTGATATTCGATGACTTAAAAATTAATTTGAAAAATATATTTTAAAAGTGCAGAAAACAGCTTCTCTGCACTTTTGTGTAGAATGAGGTATCTAGGTTATTTCCAATAATCTAAATTTCAAATAACCTTTTTACAAATTCCAATCCTTTTACTGCAGCAGTATCACTATCTGGTAAAGGTAAACATTCAAATGCTATAACATCATCATAATTAATAGCTTTTAGAGCTTCTTTTATTTCTTCAAAGTTTATGTGTCCAGCACCTGGATATTTACGATTGCTATCTGCAAAATGAAAATGCCCTAATTTATCCTTAGCCATCAGAATTGAATTTTTAAAACTTTCTTCTTCAATATTCATATGAAATGTATCCAAATGTATTCTTAAGTAAGTGGAAGACATTTTTTCTATTAGCGCAAGAGCTTCTTCCACTGTATTAATGAAATTAGTCTCATATCGATTAATTGGCTCAATAAGTAACTCAACTTTTTCTTTTTCTGCTTTATCTAAAACTTTTTGAAAACATTCAAAAGCGAATGATTCATATTTTTTACGTTCTTCCATTTCTGGAATGCTTCCTCTTATTGACCCTATTATAACTTTAGCATTTAAGACTTTGGCTATTTCTATATATTTTTCAACACGTTCTATCGCTTTTTCTCTCACTGCTTTATCGGAATTCGTGAAACTTAATTTTTCTTTAACAAAAGCAAGTCCCGTTCCCAAAGTAGAAATTTTAAGCCTTTCGCTTTCTGATACTTTTAAAATATTTTCTAAGTTAAGCAGTGTAGGATCCTCTATATGGATTTCAACAGCATCATAACCAAATTCTTTTGCTTTTCGAATATTTTTTTCTATATCTCCTCTAAAAATTACAGGAAATTTTATACTTGCATCTTTTGTAATAGTAAGACTAAATTTCATTTAAAGCACCGCCTTACCGTTCTACTAATACTGTTTTCTTTTCTTCTAAAGATTTTTTTGCTGCTAACCCTATCAATACAGGTTCCAAACCATCTCTTCCAGTTACTAAAACTTCTTTATCATTAACAATGGAATCTATAAATGCTTTAATTTCTTCTATGTATGCATCTTTATACCTCTCGATAAAGAAATATTTCGGCTTATCGCTGATAATTCCTTCAATACCACTATAAATTACATTACTATTTAAATCATTAGTCACTGCAACACTACCTTTTGAACCAAATACTTCTACTCTTTGATCATATCCATAAACTGATTTTCTACTATTATCTATTATTCCTAATATTCCATTTTTAAATTTAAGTGTAACTATAGCAGTATCTACATCTCCCACATCACCAATTTTAGGATCAATAAATACATTTGCTACAGCAAAAACTTCTTCTACTTCGGAAGCTGTTAAATATCTTGCCATATCAAAATCATGAATAGTCATATCAAGAAAGATCCCACCTGATACCTTAATATATTCAATAGGAGGTGGTTCAGGATCACGTGAAGTTATTTTAACAATGTGTAATTTGCCGATTCGTCCTTCTTGAATCATTTCTTTCATTTTCCTAAAATGAGGGTCAAATCGTCTCTGAAATCCTATTTGTAATTTTACCCCTGCTTTTTCAACTTCATAAAGAGCTTCTTTTATCCTTTCCACACTAAAATCAATTGGTTTTTCACAAAATATGTGTTTCCCTTCTTTTGCCGCTTCAATAATAAATTGGCTATGAGTATCAGTAGAAGAGCATATTAAAACAGCGTCTATTTCTTTATCTTCTAAAACTGCTCTATGATCTTTATAAACTTTATTAATTCCTATACTATTAGCCCAATCAAGAATTTTATCAGCAAAAATATCCGCAATAGATACAATTTCTACTTCACTACTAAAATATCTCTTTATATTTTCAGCATGCATCTTACCTATTCTTCCTGCTCCTATAATTCCTACTCTTAATTTTCCTTTCATAAATTACCCTCCTGTCTTAGGTAGTTATCAGAGTACTCTCTATATTTATGTTGAGTTCCTGCAAATAATATGTGTTTAGTATATTTTTAAAACTTACTCCCCCTAGTAATAAAAGTTTTTTTCTTTTCAACGTTAACTTACCAGGAGGAGTAATCTTAAACGCTCGGCCTTTTTATTACAACTTATGAAATACACCAATCATAGGTAACTCATAAACTGACTTCCATCCTGGACTTAGAGGCTCTTTTAGGAATGGTTCCATTTCTTTTTCCGTTCTTAATGTTACCTTCTCGACAGGTGGCACAGTACCAGGAGGAAATGCCTCTAAAATTTGATCTATTACCAGCGTCAAATATGTTAATATCGCAGCAATAGGTCGTTTAGCTTTTCTCGAATCAGCTAAACTTGGTTTTCCAACCACTCCCTGAGGAGTAGCTGCTCTTTCAATAGCCATATGTCCTTCACCTTCAGACCAACGACTTGGCCTATGGAAAGGATCAACTGATTTGTCAAAATGTCCGTCTGGCAAAAAGCTTTCTCCTTCAGCATCTTGAACAACACTCATATCCACCATTTCGGGGAATAAAAGTAATGCTACAGAAGTTTCTGCTTCGTCTGCATGAACAAAGTGTGTTTCTAAACTGTCAGGTCTATTCGTTGGATAGAAAAATTCTCGTACAGCTCTATGCCAATCTATAACTCTAAAAATACCAGGAAGCTGGAATCTCTTCATAAATTCCTGAATAGCTGATTCTAACATCCATAAATGTCCATGATTATTCACCAATATAATTTTCCTAAAACCGTCATTCCACAAGCCCAACATTGTATATATAATAGTCTCTTCTACTACTTCTTTGGGCATTACTATAGTGCCAGGCATTCCTAAATGATGATATGGATGCCCTCCGTAATTAAGTGGTGGAAAAGCAAGACTTACTTCTCTACCTTGTTTAGCAGTATATCGACGTACGCCTTCTAAAATCTGTGTTACCATAAAAGTATCAAGGCCGCTATTGGCGTGAATTCCATGATTTTCTGTACATCCTATAGGTACTAAAACAATATCGTTCTTTTTTCTTTTTTCGATTACTTTTACTCTTGGAGTATTTTGGATATAGCAACCTGGTTTACCCAATTCTGAAGGTGAAGGAATTTCATATTCCTTTAAAATTGCATCTATTTCCTCTTCCGATGCATCCCAGATTTTTTTCTTTAATCTGCCTACTTCATTGTCTTCAAAAATTATTGCAGGATTATCTGTTAAAAGCCATTTTTTATCTTTTGGCTTCTCCATATTAACTCTCCTTTCCTTTTCAAGGTTATATGATTTTTAATTCATCACACAAATAACTTTTGCATTAGTTTTATCTGTTTGAAGTCTTATAATATAGTCGGGAACTTCTTCTAACTTAATTGTTTTTGTAATTATTGGTGTCATATCCATTCCCGCAGCCATACTTTTTATTACTCTTGGGAAAGTACCATGTCCTGAATGCCCTTGAGAGCCAATTATTTTTGCACGTTTTACTTGCAAAACTTCACCTGTTACTGGAATCTTCGCATCGGCTCTTGCCACTATTACTACAGTCGCATTTATAGTTCTTCCTTCCCATATCGTCTTCTCAATTTGTGGATATACAATATGAGGTAAACCTGTTGCTTCTAGATACAAATTAGCACCATAACCATTAGTCAATTTTAATACCTCTTCTGTAAAATCAACTTTTGTAGGATCAATTACATGATCAGCTCCTAATTTTTTGCCAAGTTCTGCTCTTGCTTGTGATGGTTCAGAAAGTATTACTTTTGCAGCACCATTCCGTTTAAGTATTGCTACTGCTGCAAGCCCTATAGGACCTCCTCCACATATTACTACACTATCTCCAGGTCTTACCCCTCCTCCTATTTCCATAACCGCATGATAAGCTACAGAGGTTGGTTCTACTAAGCTACCAGCCAAAAACATCTTTTCTTCTCCATAACGCTCTCTTAATGCTTCAATGTTCCATAAGTATTTAGCAGGTAGAACAATATAATCTGCAAAAGCTCCATTTACATTAAATCCTATTTCATCAAGTCTTTCACATTGATTTGGATAACCTATAGCACATGCATAACATTCTCCACACCACATCATCTCTTCAGCACATACTGGTTCTCCACCTTTAAAAGGCTTATTTGTTGTTCTATCTATTGCTCCTGGACCTGCTTCTACAACAACCCCAGAAAGTTCATGTCCTAATATAGCAGGGAAACCTGTTAAACCTGGATATAAGATGTATCCTTCTTCATCAGTTTGAGCCATGTGAACATCGCTACCACAAATACCACATGCTTTTACTTTAATCAAGACCTCACCTGGCCCAGGCTTAGGAATATCATACTCCCTAATTTCTAACTTAGGATTTCTCCATACTTTACTGCCTAAATATGTCTGCTTCCCTTCAATGTCTTTTGGACCAAGCTTAAATCCTGGTCTTGGTTGCCAATCAGCAACTAATGTCACACCTTTCATTTTTCCCATAAAAATTCCTCCCTTTTTAACATTTTTTAGTATTTTTATGTCTTATTTATTTATATAGACTAAACTTTTAATCCAATTTTATTTACTTTGACCGAGCTTCCATTCTTCTTCTTAAAACATCCATATATACTGCTCCAATAATTACTACTCCAATAATTACTGTTTGCCATTCTGCTGAAACACCTAATAAATTAAGACCATTTCTTATTACAGTTATTATTATTGCTCCTACAAATGTACCCCAAACTGTGCCAACACCTCCCATAAAACTTGCTCCACCTATAATCACCGCTGCTATAGCATCCATTTCATATCCTAACCCCGCTAGGGGGTAAGCAGCATTAACTCTTCCCATTAATACCAACCCACCCATAGCAGCCATAAATCCACTCAAAGTATAAACTATTACTAACACTTTCTCTACGTTGATTCCTGACAACCTCGCTGCCTCAATATTTCCACCAACAGCATATATATACCTACCAGTGGGTGTCCTTGTTAGAAAAATATGATAAATTATATAAACTACAATTACTACAATAAAACTTACTGGTACAACACCTACGTTTGCTGCTCCAATAAATTGTACAACAGGAGGAAACCCAGAAATCGGTGTAGCCTTAGTTAAAATTAAAGCTAGCCCTCTTGCTATATTCATCATTCCTAATGTAGATATAAAAGGATGTGGTAAATGAAGTTTTGTCAACATTAAACCATTCAACAATCCTAAAAAAGCACCTACACCTAATCCTACTATCATTCCCAATATAGGATTTATCCCTAGATTTTTGATTAGTATCGCTGTTACCACAGTAGAAAGCGCTAAAATTGAACCCACCGACAGATCAATACCTGCAGTTAATATGGCAAGCAACATGCCCACTGCAATTAAACTATTTATTGCAGACTGTCGGGCAATGTTCATCAAATTTCCTACTTTAAGAAAGTCAGGAGATAATATGGCAATAATAATACTTAATACAATTAACGCAACTAAAACACCCGCTGATGATAATATATCTCTCCATTTGATATTGTTCACCTTCACAACCAATTTTAGCTCCTCCTTTACATAGGTCCAGTAGCTGCTTTCATTATTTTTTCTTGATCAGCTTCTTCTCTACTAAATTCAGCAGTTATTTTGCCTTCATGAACAACTACAATTCTATCACTCATTCCTAATATTTCTGGTAATTCAGATGAAATCATAATTACACTTGCACCATTTTTTACCAATTCATTCATAATACTATAGATCTCAACTTTCGCCCCCACATCAATTCCTCGTGTTGGTTCATCAAAAATGAATATTTTCGCTTTTTGAGTCAACCACTTCGCAATAACTACTTTTTGTTGGTTCCCACCACTTAATTCTCTCGTTATCTTTTTTGGACTTGGTGTCTTTATATTTAATCTCTTAATTAATTCGTTCACTTCTCTGTTAATACTTTGGTAATTCAGTAAAATTCCATTTTTATATTTTGGTAAAGAACTTAAAGCTATGTTGTCTAATACACTGTGTATAAGCACTAATCCCTGACTTTTTCTATCTTCTGGAATTAAAACTACACCATGTTTAATCGCATCAATTGGTCCTCTTATTCTAACTTCTTTTCCAAACACATAAATTTTCCCCTTATCAATCGGATCTGCCCCAAAAATGGCTCTTACTATTTCTGTTCTTCCTGCTCCTACAAGTCCTGCAATACCTAAAATTTCCCCTGTATACGACGTAAATGAAATATTACTAAAAACACCTTCACGTGTTAAATTTTCTACACGTAATGCTTCTTCTCCTCTCACAGTTTCTATTTTGGAATAATGTTGTTCTAAAGTTCTCCCTACCATATGTTTTATCAGTTCATCTTTTGTTGTTGTTTTCGGATCCAAGGTAATAATTTTTTCTCCATCTCGCATTACTGTTACTCTATCGCAAATCTTGAAAATTTCTTCTAATTTATGAGAAATATAAATAATTGAAATTCCTTTTTCTTTCAATCGTAAAATCACTCTGAAAAGTTCTTCAGTTTCTCGCTCACTTAATGAAGAAGTAGGCTCATCCATAATCACAATTTTAGCATTTTTAGATAATACTTTTGCAATTTCTACCATCTGCTGTTTCCCTATTCCTAATTCTTTTACAGGAATATTTAGATCCAAATCTAAGTCTAATTCTTGCAAAATTTTCTTAGCTTCCTCCTGGGTTTTTTCCCAATCAATTAAATTTATTATTTTCCCACTTTTCTTAATTTCTTGTCCTAAAAACATGTTTTCTGCTGCCGACAAATAAGGCTGTAGTGATAATTCTTGATAAATAGCTGCAATACCTAAATTTAACGCTTCTCGAGGGTTATATATATTTACTTCTTTTCCTTCTAAAATAATTTGACCTTCATCCTTTTGATAAACACCTGTCAAAATTTTGATAAGTGTCGATTTACCAGCACCATTTTCTCCTAATAATCCATGAACTTCTCCTCTTTTTAAGTCAAAATTTACAGATTTTAAAGCTTGAACTCCTGGAAAACTTTTGTTAATGTTTCTCATTTCTAACATTGTCTGTTCCTCCATAATTTATTACCTCCTCCTTCCTCTAATAAAGCTAAATCAGCTTTATTAGAGGAAGGTTTTTTATTCAAAATTATTTATAACTTATTTCCCCACTATTTGATTAAGTTTTTGCTGCTCTTCTTGTACATTTTCTTTTGTTACAAGATATGTGCCTGTGTCAATTCTTTTATCAACAGGCTCACCTTTAGCTGCTTTTACCGCAGCTTCTACTCCTTTATATCCAATATTATATGGGTTCTGTGCCACAGAAGCAGTAAGCTCTCCTGCTGCAATAGATTTTAATGCATCAGGTGAACCATCAAATCCTACTACAATAATTTTTTTATTTGCAGCTTGAATAGCTCTCACAGCTCCTAATGCCATTTCGTCATTAGTTGCAAATACTGCTTGAACATCTGGATGAGCTTGCAATATATTTTCCATAACATTCATACCCATGCCTCTTTCGCTATTAGCTGGCTGAATATCTATAATCTCTAATCCTTTTTCTTTGAGAACATCAACAGCTCCATTTGTCCTTTCATCATGGGTTGGATCTCCCATCGCACCTCTTATTATTACTACTTTACCACCCGCTCCTAATTTTTTTGCAAGGAATTCCCCAGCTAATTTTCCACCGTTATAGTTACCGGTACCAACAAAGCTTACTTTATCATCCCAATTAGCATCTGTATCTATTAATACAACAGGTATTCCTGCTGCTTTAGCTTTTTCGAAAAAGGGAATAGCAGATGGTGGCTGAGAAGGAGCTATTGCTAAAGCAGAAACTTTTTTGGTAATTTGGTCTTCAATCATCGCTAACTGTCCCGAAACATCTGTTTCTGCAGTAGGTCCTAATACCGTTACTTCAACTCCTAAATCTTTACCTGCAGCCTTAGCACCAGCTTCCACTATTTTCCAATAATCGTTATTCAATGCTTTTACAATAACTGCAACTTTTATAGGTTTTGATTGCTCACTCGTTTGAGATGTCTGACTTGATTGTGACGAAGATTGAGATGATTTAGTACCACATGCAGTAAATACTAATAACGTTAACATTAAAATCATGATAATACTCAAGATTTTCTTAAAATTTTTGTCTTTCATTTCTAAATCCCCCTTAAATTTGTAACTTTTTAAACGTTTTTAAGCTTTCCTCTATAACCCGTTTCAAGGCATAAAAACTCCCCACCTTTCTTTTGAATCTTTTTAGTCCTCACATTCTAGATATTTTCTTAGTGTTTTCCTTACTGCTCCAGGGCCAGCAATTAATTCTTTAAAGTAGTTCTCTATTTTTTCTCCCAATCCTACTTCATAGAGATTTAATCCAAAAATGTGTTTATTTGAAAGAATGGGCTTTAGATTGTCTTTTACTGACTCTATATCTCCTAATTTTATATTTGAAACGTGGGATTTTAAATCTTCTAATAAGGGGTCTGGACTCAATGTCATTGGTTTCCCTTCATCATCTACACCCATTAAGTATCTACACCATCCTGCTATGACAAGTGGAATGTATTTTAAATCTGTAACGTCTAAGTCTTCTCTTTGCTCGTAAGATTTTATCGTCTCTCCAAATCTTATTGCCATTTTTTGTGATGTGTCCGTAGCAATCCTCTGCGGTGTATCCGGCATATATGGATTAGGAAATCTTATTTCTATTACTTCCCTCAAGAATTCTTTTGGGTCCAATACACCCGGATGAACTACAACTGGAAGTCCTTCGTCATACCCTGTTTTTTCAACTAGTTTTTTTAAACATGGGTCTTCCATTTCTTCGGCTATTGTGCTATAATTTAACAAACACCCAAAAATCGCTAATGTAGTATGCAGTGGATTTAAACAAGTTGCTACTTTCATTCTCTCTACTTTTTCTACTGTTTCTTTATCTGTAAAAATTACACCTGCCTCTTCTAATGGAGGCCTTCCATTAGGAAATTTGTCTTCTATTACTAAGTAATGTATTTTTTCTGCGTTAACAAAAGGTGCTATTACAGTATTTTTGCTTGTTTTAATTATATCCATTTTTTCTAAGCCGAGGCCTTCTAATTTTTTCTTTACTTCTTCTGAAGGCCTTGGCACTATTTTGTCTATCATAGTTAAGGGGAAAGATACTTTTGATGGATTTGTAAGATAATCTAAAAATTTTTCTTCAACCATTCCTTTTTTTATCCATTCTTCTGTGATTGTTTTCACTGAACTGAAAAGTCTTTCTCCATTTCCTGAGAAGTTGTCTAGACTTACAAGTGCAATAGGATATTTCCCTTTTAAATATCTTTCATAGACTAGTGAGGTAATTTTTGAAATGATGTTTCTAGGTTTTTCTGGCCCTTTTTGTATGTCTTCTTTTACTTCTTTGATGTATTCTCCTGAAAAGTCTTTTAGGTTGTAGGCTTTTTCAGTTATTGTAAAGCTTGCTATCTGTAAGGAGGGATTTGTAAATATGTTCTTGAGTTTTGTCCAATCTTGACTCCACGGATCTGCTAATATTTTGTCACTTATACTGCCTATTACCTCTGTTTCGAGAGTGCCATCAGCGTGCATAATCACCAATAGGCTTAAATTGTCATAAGGAATGTATACTTTTTCAATTATCTCATAATCGTAAGATTCTACAGCAATTATTCCTGTCTCCGTAAGACCTTTGTCCAAAAGATCTTGCTGTAACAATGCGATAAATCCTCTAAAAATGTTCCCTGCACCAAAGTGTAACCATGTGGGATTTTGTTTGGTTTTCTCCGCTATTTTTTCTACATCATAGTTTGGAAGCTTTATACCTGCTTGACGCCATCTGTTAATGTCTTTTATACCTTCTCTGGTTAAAAGCATACTGTCTCTTCCTTTCTGCGTACTATTTTATAAAATCCATACTAACTCATTCCTTGTTTTGTGGATTATCTTGTGTTTAATATATATATTCTACATAAATCCAAAAAATCCTTCTTGATTTTTAAATTTTTTTATTGAATTTTTGTTAAAAGAAAAAGGGATTACAAAAAATCCCTTTTAATTCAATATTGACTATTCTGTCTTATGGATTATTCTGTCTCCCATTCAGTGTGAAAAATTCCTTCTTTGTCTATTCTTCTGTAAGTGTGAGCACCGAAGAAATCTCTTTGAGCTTGGATTAGATTAGCAGACAAGTTTTCTTCTATCATGCTTAAAAAATAATCTAATGAAGAATTAAGTACAAGTGTTGGAAGGTAAAAATCTTTTGCTAAATTAGTGATATATTTTATGGAATCAATTTTATCCATTAGGAAAGATAACGCCTTTTCACTGTTTAACAGATTTACATTTTCTGTATTTTCTTTAATAATTTCTCTCAAGAAATCTAAAATTTTGGCTCTTATGATGCAGCCGCCTTTCCAAATTCGCAGCACTTCTGAAAGGTCAATGTCATAGTTAAAAGTTTTTGAAGCCTCAGATATAAGCCATAGTCCTTGAGAAAAAGAGATGAAAACACTAAAAAGTAATGCATTCTCTAAATCAACTATTATTTTTTCCTTGTCCACATTAGTGGTGGTATAAGTTTTTGTCACTTTTTTAGATAATTCTACTCTTGCCTTTTTAAAGAAAGACAAAGTTCTTGCTTCTACCGCAAGGTTTAAAGAAGGTGTAGGGATTCCTAAATCTAAAGAGGTTTGGGAAGTCCACTTACCTGTGCCTTTTTGTTCTGCTTCGTCTAATATAAGGTCAACAAGGTGTTTCCCTGTTTCTTTGTCTTTGTATTTCATTATTTTATAAGAAATCTCCATCAAAAAGGAGTTTAATTCCCCATTATTCCATTTTTCAAATATCTCTCCTATCTCTTCAGGAGAAAGTTTTAACACTTTTCGAAGTACATCGTAAGCCTCGGCTATTGCCTGCATGATGGCATATTCTATACCGTTGTGGACCATTTTGACAAAATGCCCTGCAGAATCATTGCCAACATATGTACAGCAAGGGCCTGCTTCTGTCTGAGCCGCAATCTTCAGAAGAATATCTTCTACCATCTTATAAGCATCGTAAGACCCCCCAGGCATTAAAGATGGTCCGTGTAAAGCTCCAGCTTCTCCTCCTGATACTCCCATTCCAAGGTACAATATGCCTTTTTCTTTTAATTCATTAATTCTCCTGGAGGTATCTTTAAAATAAGAATTTCCACCATCAATGATTAAATCTCCTTTGTCAAGATAAGGTAATAGCTGTTGAATCACATCATCTACTGGTTTTCCCGCTTTTATCATGAGAATAACTTTTCTTGGTTTTGCTAAAGATTCTACAAAAGACTTGATATCATAATAACCTTCTATATTTTCAACTTTTACTCTGTTTTTAATAAATTCCTGGGTAGTATTAGCTGTCCTGTTAAAAACAGATACACTATACCCTTTTCTTGCAATATTTAGAGCAAGATTTTGTCCCATTACTGCTAATCCAATTAATCCAATGTCTTTCATTTGATTACCTCCTACTTTTTATAATTTACTGTGAAGTTCAAATAAACTTTTAAGCTCTTTTGTCAAACTCTCAAAAAATTCAAATTTTCTGTTATAATATCTTATTTTATCCTCTACTGGCCGATATATATTTTCAATTTTTACTAATTTATTTGTGGCTTCCTCTAAAGTCTTGTATCTTCCTAAAGCATAATATCCTAAAAGTGCAGAACCCAAAAGTGCCGGTTCTTCTGCCTTAGAAACTTTAATTGGTAACCCTAAAACAGAGGAAAAAATCTCCATCCACAAAGGTGACTTGGTCCCTCCACCTCCTGCCCTAATTTCTTTTATATTTACCTTGTTATCTTTCAAAGCTTCGGAAATTCTTCTCAGAGAAAAGGCTACTCCTTCCATAGCGGCTTTTATCATTTGACCCTTTGTATGAGTATCTTTAAGTCCAAAAAATACGCCAGATGCTATATTACCTATCTCTTTATCCCTTTCCCCTGTCAGATAGGGAAGAAAGAAAAGATTTGCCGAATCCTCCTTTGAAGCCTCCGCTGTCAATTCATCATATGACATATCAAAAACATTGTCTCTTAGCCATTTTAATATAACTCCAGCATTGTTTATAGCAGCTCCTATAAACCATTCGCCACAACAAAGATAATAAGTTTGAAGCCTCATTAAATCTTCTCTGTCAAAAATAGCTTCAGGACAGGCTACCCTAAACATTGCAGTAGTACCTATATTTATAGCTCCTACTCCTTTTTCAAAAGCGCCAATTCCTATTCCTACAGCTCCACCGTCATAAACTCCTGACAAAACTTTTACTTCTCCTGAGAGGCCTAAGATTTTTTTTGCATCATCAGGAAGGTCCATTAAAATTTCTTCCGATGGGACTATTGTAGGAAGCTTTTCTTTATCAATTCCTAATATATCAAGTACATAATCATCCCACTTTAAAGTATTTACGTTCATATATCCTGTTGCAGATGAAATGCTGGGCTCTGTAAAAGGTTCCCCTAAAAGTTTTAGTAAAATAAAGTCTTTAGAACTCAAAAAAAACCGCGTTTTTTCAAAGATTTCTTTCCTTTTTTTCTTAATCCAGTATATTTTAAACAAGGGAGCATGAAAAGTTGGAGTATATCCTGTTTTTTTATAGACTTCTTTTATGTCTACTTCATTTAAAAGCTCTTCAAAAATCTCTTTTGAACGTAAATCCAAAAGAGTCATTACTCCCATTAAAGGATTTAATTTTTCGTCCACAGGAATCAGCCCAAACATATAGGAAGAAGGCACAATTAAAGAAATTTTATCCTCATAGCCTTTTGCTGCTTCTTTTGCCGCTTCTACAAAGGCATTAAAAAGAACATCTGGATTGTGTTCTGCCTTTCCATCGCTTCCTTTTTCTACCGGAGTTTCTTTTCTGTACAGGCTTAAAATATTTCCTTTTTCATCTACAACTCCAGCTTTTAAATTGGTAGTACCGATGTCAACGGAAAGAATTAAATTTTTTTCCATGGCCTACCCTCCAAAACTTCTGGATTTATTACCCCTTCAGGTATTTCTCCTCTTAAAACTTTCTCTACATCAGAAACCACTTTGTCCCCCATGCCTTTTAGGCATTCATAAGTGTATGCAGAAGTATGAGGCGTTATTATGACATTGTCAAATGCCAAAAGGGGATGATTTTCGTCAATAGGTTCCCCTTCTATAACATCTAACCCTGCTCCTAAAACTATTCCTTCCTTTAACGCCTTAATTAAAGCCTCTGTATCTATAAGTTCTCCTCTTGCTGTATTGACAATAAATGTACCTTTTTTCATCATGGCAAATTCTTTATGAGAAAGAATGTGATAATTGTCGCGATTTAGCGAAGCATTTAAAGAAATTATATCTGCCCTCTTTAAAAGTTCCTCTAATGTGACAGGCTCTGCTCCCCTTTTTTCTATTTCTTCTGCTGAAAGATTAGGGTCATAAGCCACTACTTTAGCACCAAACCCATATTTCAGGATTTCACAAACTCTGCTTCCAATATTTCCAATACCTATAATTCCTGCAACTTTGCCTTTTATTTCATATCCAATGAAGCTCGCTCTTTCCCCCCACTTTCCTTCTTTCACTTTAAGTGAGGCAGACCTTACTTTTTTCATAACATCTAGTAAAAGTGCAATAGCGTTTTCGGCTACAGCTTCCCTTTCTACAATGCCTTCAACTTTCGTTACAATAACTCCCTTTTCAGTAGCACTTTTAATGTCTATTGTATCATAACCTATGCCGTGACGTGTTATTAAAAGAGTTTTGTCTTTATGCTCAAAAAACTCCTTATCGTAATATGGCTTGACACTGGCAATTATTACAGAATACCCCATTAGCTTTTCCGCTAATGCCTTCCCTCTCATATCGTGGGGAAGTTCAAATCTTTC
>Ga0224486_100198_pt1 | contig 25371 bp, 34 predicted proteins | sample TexhydDE_CT_test_FD_172013 | JGI IMG/M metagenome (GOLD analysis project Ga0224486, IMG submission 172013) | Fracking water microbial communities from deep shales in Oklahoma, United States - hydraulically fractured wells DE_CT_test ... | reverse complement strand
GGTTTGATGACCTCAAAAAAGAAGGTAAAAAAGCCCTTATAACTTTCATTACTGCCGGAGACCCAGACATTGATACAACTTATGATATAGTTTTAGCCCTTGAAGAAGCAGGAGCGGATATAATTGAGCTTGGTATACCCTATTCTGACCCCTTGGCCGATGGGCCGACAATCCAAGCTTCTTCCCAGAGAGCTTTGGCTAAGGGAATAAAAATTAAAGATATAATGGATTTGGTAATGAGAATAAGAGAAAAGAGCGACATTCCTATTGTCTATCTTGTTTATTACAACTCTGTCTTCAAATACGGCATAGAGAAGTTTTTGGAGGATTCGAAAAACGCAGGAGTTGATGGACTCATTATTCCCGACCTCCCTTTGGAGGAGAGGAAAGAAGTCTTGGATGTAGCTGATAAGTACGAAATTTATTTAATACCTCTGGTAGCTCCTACTTCAAAGGAGAGAATAAAGGCAATTACTGAAAACGGTAAGGGATTTGTATACTGCGTGACTCTGACTGGAGTTACGGGAGCGAGAGAGGAAATTGCAACAGACCTTGAGGAATACATGAGGCTGGTATCTTCATATACCAGCATGCCAAAGGCTTTAGGGTTTGGCATATCAGGACCCGAAATGGCAAGAAAGCTTAAAAGTTTGAGCGATGGAATTGTGGTAGGAAGCGCTATTGTAGAAAGAATTGCTAAGGGGTATAATAGATGTGAAATATTAAAAGAGGTAAAGGAATTTGTGTCAAGCTTAAGAGAAGTGCTGTGAAGGTGATAAGTATGGAATTTAAAATAGTGGGAAATAAAGATAAAAAGCCGAGTGTAAAAATAGGGGAGGTAACCGTTGGAGAGGAGAAACTTATAATTGCAGGCCCTTGTGCAGTGGAAAGTGAAGAAATGCTTGTAAAGACAGCCGAAAAGGTCAAAAGCTGTGGAGCCAATGCATTAAGGGGCGGGGCTTATAAGCCTCGCACATCTCCCTATTCCTTTCAAGGTTTGGGCATTGAAGGGCTCAAACTCTTGAGAAAAGTAGGAGATGTTTTTAAACTCCCTATTGTGACAGAGGTTTTAGATGTGAGGGATGTGGAGATTGTTCAAGAATACGCAGATGTTTTGCAGATCGGTTCAAGGAATATGCAAAATTTTCCACTTCTAAAAGGGGTAGGGAAGACTAAAAAAACTGTCCTTTTAAAGAGAGGGTTTTCTGCAACTTATGAAGAATGGCTTTATGCAGCAGAATACATTGCAATTGAAGGGAATACCAGCATCATTTTGTGTGAAAGGGGTATAAGGACGTTTGAAACTTATACAAGAAATACCTTGGATATAGCAGCAGTTCCTGTAATCCATGAACTTTCAAATCTTCCTATTATTGTAGATGTAAGTCACGGTACAGGGAAGAGAAGCTTAATTATCCCAATGGCAAAGGCAGCCCTCTGTGCTGGTGCTGACGGAATAATGGTAGAAGTGCATCCTGATCCTGAAAAAGCTTTGTCAGATGGTGAGCAGTCTCTCAATTTTCTTGAATTTGAAAATTTAATGAGAGAAATAAAAAGGTGTTGACATTTGAAGGAAATGAGGCTATAATTTAAGTATCAGATAATGATTATCCATAGAAAATAATTTTAGAAAGCAGGGATAATATGGTAGAGGTAGGCAAAAAAGCCCCTGATTTTGTGCTTCCAGATGCTGATGGTAGACAGGTATCTCTTTCAGATTTTCTTGGGAAAAATGTAGTGCTGTACTTTTACCCAAAGGACAATACTCCAGTGTGCACCAAAGAGGCAGTTGCTTTTAGGGACAGTATAAAGACTATAGAGGATAAAAATGCGGTTGTCATCGGAATAAGCTTGGATGACGAGGCTTCTCACAGAAAGTTTATTGAAAAGTACAGTCTTCCATTTGTACTTTTAAGTGACAAAGAGGCAAAAGTATCAACTGAATATGGAGTGTACAAAGAGAAGAATATGTACGGTAAAAAGGAAATGGGGATAGAAAGGTCTACATTTATAATAGATTCAAAGGGAATTGTGAGAAAGATATTTAGAAAGGTAAAAGTGGATGGGCATGTGGATCAAGTTTTAAAAGCGCTTGATGAAATAAAAGAGGGAGTGTAAAAAGCTCCCTCTTTACACTTTATCTAGAGCCTGTTTAAAGTCTCTTATCACATCTTCTATTTCCTCAATTCCGACAGACACCCTTATGAGTCCTTCTGAAATTCCAAGAGCTTTTAATTCTTCTTTGCTCAAAGCCCTGTGGGAAGTGGACTTCGGATGTGTTATCATGGTTTGAACTCCTGCCAGTGATGGAGCAAATTTTATAAGTTTGAGCTCCTGCATGAATCTATTTACAGATTGTTCACCACCGTCAATTTCAAAGCTCAACATGCCTCCAAATTCATCCTTAAAAAGCTTTTTGGCGATGCTGTAATCAGGGTGAGAAGGCAGTCCTGGATAGAAGACCTTTTTCACTTTTGGATGGCTTTCTAAAAATTCGGCCAATCGCATTGCGTTTTTGCAGTGCTCTCTCATCCTTAAAAACAGTGTTTTAGCACCTCTTAAAGTGAGCCATGCGTCAAAAGGACTCATAGAGCCTCCAAAATTGTGGACTATTCTCCTTGTGCGGAAAATAAATTCTTTATTTCCTGCTATAAGTCCTCCTATTACATCACTGTGTCCGTTTATGTATTTTGTGGCGCTATGTATTACAGCATAAGCGCCGACTTCTAAAGGCCTTATCAGGTAAGGAGTTGTAAAAGTATTGTCTACTATAAGTTTTAATCCGTGCCTTTTTGCTATTTTTACAACTTCTTCAACGTCAAATACTCTTATCAAAGGATTTGTCATGATTTCCATGTATATGACTTTTGTATTTGGCTTGATAGCCTTTTCTACAGATTCTAAGTCTGAAAAATCCACCAAACTTATTTCAATTCCCAATCTCTTAAACTCCAAATTAAAAAGGCTGTTTGTTCCTCCGTATATGTCTTTTGCCGCGATTATGTGGTCTCCTGAATTTACTTCTGCCAGGAGAGCTGAGGAAATTGCTGCCATCCCTGAAGCACAGGCTTGCCCTGCCTCTGCTCCTTCTAAATTTGCAATTAATTCTTCTACAGCAGTTTGGTTTGGGTTTCCAAGCCTTGTGTACATATACCTTGAAGGATTGCCGTCTAAGTAATCATAAACTTCTTCAAGAGTATCAAAAGTAAATACAGAAGTTTGATATATAGGGAGAGTTTTGGGTTTTGGAGGAATTTTTTCATCCACATAATTTCCAATATGAACTACTTTTGTTTTGAAATGAAGTTCCACGCTATCACCCTCAATTTTCAGATTTTAACTCTATCATAATATGCGAAAAATTAAAAGTCAACAACCCTTTCTTTGTGATGGATTTTGTTGTAAACTATTATAAAAGAGGGCTTAATGCATATTAATTAAATTAAGAAGTTTGAGTAAAAAGGAGGAAACAACAGTTGAATGATAAAGAGGAAAAAAGAGATAAGGATAATCTGCTTTTAATCGCTATAAAAAAACAGCTTGACCAGATGGCTGAGCTTATGGAAAAAATGAAAATAGCTGACTATGTAGAGCTTATGCAAAGTCCTTATAGGCTTTTGTGGCTAAATTTTATAGGGGGAGTTGCGAGAGGTTTTGGAATAGCAGTCGGTTTTACAATACTTGGCGCAATTATCATATATATCTTACAAAAATTAGTTGTATTAAACCTGCCTCTAATAGGGAATATTATAGCTGATATAGTTAAGATTGTACAGCAAAAATTGTACTGACAGGAGCTGATTGTAGTGGATAATGAAAAATTAATGTACTTTAAAAATCTACTTCTTGAGGAGAAAAATAGAGTTTTGTCCACAATACATAAGATGAATTTAAACGATGGCGTTGGAGGAATTGCTCAGAGGGAATACTATCAGGAGCTTTCTCTTTTGGACAATCATCCAGCTGATATGGCTTCAGAGGTTTACGAAGTAGAAAAAAATTACGCTTTAAAAGACAATGAAAAAAATATACTGCGCCAGATAGAAGATGCACTTCAAAAAATAGAAAATGGGAATTATGGAATTTGTGAGAATTGTGGGCAACCCATAGAGGAAGAAAGACTTGAGGCTATTCCCTATACTATTTTATGCTCCTCCTGTGCAAAAGAAAAGGACTTAAGCTTAAAGGATTTGAAAAATTCAAGACCCAATGAGGAAAAAGTCATAAAATACCCCTTTGGATGGGGATACAAGGACAAAAAAGGAGAAATACAGTTTGATGCTGAAGACACCTTTCAGGAGGTTGCAAGATTTAACAAGACAAGAAGCGGTTCTGACCATTACGAAGAGGTATACGACGAAGAAAATGCAGGGTATGTAGAGGAGACGGACAAGATAAGCAACGAAGATTATAAAAAGACTTTGTAAAAGGCACTTAAAAAGAGCATAAGTGCCTTTTACTCTCCTATTATCTTTACCAGTACTCTTTTTTTCCTTTTTCCATCAAATTCTCCGTAAAAAATTTGTTCCCAGGGCCCTAAATCTAATTTTCCATCTGTTATTGCCACGACAACTTCTCTTCCCATAATAGTTCTTTTTAGATGGGCATCGGCATTGTCTTCATAGGTGTTGTGATAGTACTGGTCATAAGGCTTTTCGGGGGCTAGTTTTTCTAAAAAATTTTCAAAGTCTTTATGTAATCCTGGTTCGTCGTCATTTATAAAGACACTGGCAGTTATGTGCATGGCATTGCAGAGAAGAAGGCCTTCTTTTATTCCACTTTCTCTTACGCATTCTTCCACGAGAGGAGTAATATTGATAAACTCTCTTCTTTTTTTGGTTTCAAACCAGAGTTCTTTTCTATAGCTTTTCACCTTCCGACTCCCCTTTCAGAAGTTTTGTCTACAGGATATATTTTACCATAGTTTTGTTGCTTTTTTGAAAAAAGGAGTTTTGAAATTGAAGGAGAAATTTTTAAATGATAAAAATGTAGGGGGGAGGAAAAGAAAATGGATTTTAAAATATTAAAAGAAAAACTACCTCAATCGAATTTGACAGTTGTGCTGACAGGAGCAGGGATATCTAAAGAAAGTGGGATACCTACTTTTAGAGGAGAAGATGGGCTATGGAAAAAGTACAATCCAGAAGAACTTGCAACGCCATGGGCTTTTCAAAGAAATCCAGCTCTTGTTTGGGAATGGTACGATTACAGAAGGAGGATAATTTCTAAGGCAAAACCTAATAAATGTCATCTGCTCATTGCAGAGTTTGAGGAAAGGTTTAAAAATGTAAGAGTAATTACGCAAAATGTAGATGGCTTACATGAGGCAGCAGGGTCTACAAATGTGATAGAACTTCATGGGAATATATGGAAAGTAAAATGCACAAAATGTGACTTCAGAGGCATAAATAGAGAAGTGCCTTTAAGCAAAATACCTCCTGAGTGCCCGAAATGCGGATCTATTGTAAGACCAGATGTGGTCTGGTTTGGTGAACCTCTCCCATCTGATAAGCTTACAGAGGCTATGGAGCTGTCACAAAGAGCAGACCTTTTTATTGTGATTGGTACATCTTTAATGGTGCAGCCTGCAGCTTCTCTTCCTTTTCTGGCCCTTGAAAGAGGAGCTTTTGTAGTAGAGGTAAGTCCTGAAGAGACTCCACTTTCAAGGAAAGCACATCTTTTTTTCCAAATGGGAGCGGTTGAATTTGCCATGAAATTTGAAGAGAAGGAGGGATAAAAAATAAAAGGGCACACATTTATGTGCCACTGAACTTCTTGAGGTGATTGATAAGCTTTTTCTTTTCTTTTTCAGGAATTTTGTCCCAATTATTTGATACTATTGCAAACCTCTCATTAAGATAAATAACCTGGGGTGGAAGGAATGATTCCTCTTTATGGCCTGCTACATACGAATGCCTTTTTCCCATAATTTCCACCAGCCACAAGCTCACGCCGTACTTTGATTTTATTAAGTCTGAGAGCCTGGTAAATTCTTCGATCAATAGCTTCTTAGAAGTAGAGGTCTCTTTCTCCATTCTGTATCCTCCTGTAATACTCCATGAGCTTTGAAAATACTTCTGCGGGAACTCTTTCTTTGATTTCTTCAATTTCTTTCTGTATTACTTGTTCACCGGCTATTTTTGTTTCCTCGCTTGCAAAATCGTCCAGCCATTCTCTAAAAGTGAGTACGGCGTTTAGCTTGCAGAAAACAGCTTCTCTTCCTGTTTTTAAAAGGGTCATTATGTGTTTGCCTGTTCTTCCACATCTGTAACCTGCTGTGCAGAAACTTGTTATATACCCCATTTTTGCCAGTTCTCTTATCAATTCGTCCAGGCTTCTGGTATCCCCTAGCAGGAACTGCTGTCTCTCTGCTTCCTGCTCGGTGTACCTGTCAGAGTAGGCGCCTATTCCAATTTTTGTAGAAGCATCCGTTTGAGTGACTATGCCCATGGAGAGAATTTCATCCCTTAAGTGAGCAGGTTCTCTGGCAGTTAGAATCATACCAGTATAAGGTACAGAAAGCCTTATGACAGCTATTAACTTTTTGAAATCTTCATCAGATACTTTGTATTTTGATTCTTGAGCAAAAGGTGTATTAGCAGCAGGTTCTAACCTTGGGAAAGATATGGTATGAGGTCCTATGCCAAAAAATTTCTCTAGATTTCTTGCGTGATATAAAAGACCCATTACTTCAAATCTCCAGTCGTAAAGTCCAAAGAGCACTCCCAAAGCTACATCGTCAACTCCTGCTTCCAGTGCTCGGTGGTGACAGTACAATCTCCACTGATAATGGGATTTTATGGTTCCTTCTGGGTGTAGCTTTTTATAGGTCTCGTGATGATAGGTTTCTTGGAAAACCTGATAGGTTCCTATTCCTACATCCCGAAGCATTTCTAATTCTTCTATAGACATGGGGGCGGCGTTTACATTTACTCTTCTTATCTGCCCATATCCATTTTTTGTTTTAACTTTGACTTCATATATAGTTCTTATTGTATCTGCAATATATTTAGCATCTGTAGTAGGATGCTCACCATATACTGCAATTAAACGCTTATGGCCTATTTCTCCTGCTAGAACTTCTGCTTCTCTTCTTACTTCTTCTAATGTTAACCTTCTTCTTTTGATGACTGTATTTTCTCTCCTAAATCCGCAGTAGACGCAATTATTTACACACAGGTTGCTGCAATAAAGGGGCGCAAAGGTTACAATTCTGCTGTCATAAACTTTTTTCTTGATTTTTGCTGCTGCATCAAAAATTTCTTGCCATAGTTCAGGATCTTTAACATTGAGAAGAGCAGCCGTTTCATCAGGTTCAAGAGTTTCTATTTCTAGTGACTTTTGAATTATTTCTCTTATCCTCTGCTTATCAGGATTCTGGTTTTTCCTCAGTTTTTCCCATATTTCTTCGTCATCAATGAAGTCTCTTCCGTTTTCAAGATATCTGGTGATTTGTTCCTCTTTGATTACTCCTTCCATCCATTTTTTCTCTTTTTCACTAAGCACAACAGCCATTTTTAAATTTCCTCCTTCCCTTGCCCTCAGAGTACCTCCTTGGGCTCAGCATTTCAATTACATTATACAATAGGATTGTTAAATTTTCAACAAAAATGATGAATATAATTATTGTCCTATGAAATCTTACTAAGTACAAAAAATAGAATTGCTTTTGCTTTTAAGTTAATATATCATAAGAATAGACCCACTCTATAAATGACCTACTCCCGAGCATTTTTATTTTCCTCCAATCCTCCCAAGGTGAATTTTGCTGGGAGTGGGTCAATTGTACATTATTAACCACATAATAAAAGTACAAAAAATTGCTTATATAGCAATTGGTGGGGGTTGGATAATAATACTAAATGTTGTCTTTTTGAGAAAGAGTGGTGAGAAAGTATAAATGACCATATATGATTTTGAAGACTATATCGATGAAATAATTTTAGATAGAGGTTACGATTACTATGTTGGAGGAAACATAATAGACCTTTATAATTCCGGAAAAAATGAATATATTTTTAAAATTCAAGGTAGTGATGACTATGAGGTTATGGTAAAACTAGATGACAATGGGGAAATTCTCTATTCAGAATGTAATTGCCCCTATGATTATGGTCCTATTTGTAAACATCAGGTAGCAGCTTTTTATAAACTGGTGGAGATTTTTAGCAGTCAAAATGAAGCTTCAAATGTACAGAAAAGAGCTAAAGAACAGCAGGATATAAAAGAAGTATTAGACAATCTTTCAAAAGAAGAGTTAATAGATATTATAATGGATTTAATAGGAGACGATGAAACTTTAAAAAATAGGATCGTCTTAAGATATTCAAAGGTTGACAGTAAACAAGAACTTATAAGGTGCAGAAAACTAATAAATTCTATTGTTAGGAAATATAAGGGCAGAGATGGTTTTATTTCCTATAATGAAACATATGATTTTGTAAGTGAAATGGAAGATTTATTGTGGAAAGCCAGAGATACTGAAGATATATTCTTAGCATTGGATATTGCATTTTTAGTACTTGAAGAAGCGATACAGGCTTTTGAATACGCAGATGATTCGGGTGGAAGTATAGATTTGTTGGTATCAGACGCCATAGAAGTTATAGGAGACATAGTATTCCGGAGCGAAAACTTAGATATAAATTTAAAAAAGGAAATATTTAGTAGGTTATTGACATTAAGTGAAAGTAAAATTTTTGATGGATGGGAAAGTTACAGAATTGATATACTTTGGCTTTGTGCTGACTTTGTTGACATAGAGGAACTGAGAGATAAACTGGTGTCGAAAATAGAATATCTTGTAAGTAATTGGTCTACCGAGAATCGCTATGGAAAATATATTACTGAAAAATTACTTCAAATTCTTTATGTGATAAAAGAGAGATATGGGAGTAGAGAAGAAGCAGAACAATTCGTACAAGAACATCTTGAATTTGACTTTTTTAAAGAAGTGTTTATTCAAAAGTGTTTTAGAGAAAAAGAGTATGAGAAAGTCATAGAGTTAGCTTTAAAGTGGGAGGAACAAGACAGGCAATATCCTGGTTTAGTATCAAAATGGAAAAAGATGAGATATGAAGCCTATAAAAAGCTTTCATTAAAAGAAGAACAAATGAAATTGGCAAAAGAGCTTTTGTTTGATGGAAATTTTGAATACTATCGAGAACTAAAGGAATTAATTACTGGCGATAGAGCAGAGTTTTACAATAATTTAAAACAAGAATTAAAGAGCTATAAGGGATGGCATGGGAAAGATATTTATCTTAAGGTCATATTAGAAGAAAATGACTTGAATGAGCTTATGGAGTTTGTAAAAGAAAACCCAACAAGAATAGAAGAATATGCAGATAAGCTAAAAGATAAGTTTAAAGATGAAGTTATTGAAGTGTACAAAAAATATATAAAACTTGCTGCAAGCTCTTCATCAAATAGAAAAGACTATCAAAAAGTATGTGGAATACTTAAAAGATATAAAAAAATAGCAGGAGAGCAAAGCCAAAAAGAAATTATAAATGAGCTAATGAGGTTGTATAAAAAAAGACCAGCATTTATTGATGAACTTAGCAAAATTAAGTAAGGCAAAACGATAATAGAATACAAAAAGGTTCAAGCAGAGCTTCAAAAAGCAATTGATTATTTAATGAAAGTTGGATTTTGAGAAATTTTGTGATATAATTACTTTAACCTATTCTATTCTAAAAATTAAATACTCAAGTGCTAGGGGAGCCAGAAATGGCTGAGAGGGGATTCGTTCCCGACCCTTAGAACCTGACCAGGGTAATGCCTGCGAAGGGAAGCACGTTTTACGAAATTTGTAAAAAGTGCTCACCTTTTCAGGTGGGCATATTTTATTATTAAAAACTTCAAGGAGGTTTTTATCATGACTCAATTAGAATATGCCTTATCAGGCATTATTACAAAAGAGATGAAAATAGTTGCAGACTATGAAGGTGTGTCTGAAGAATTTGTCCTAGAAGGAGTCAAAAAAGGTGAAATAGTAATACCAGCAAATGTTAACCACATAAATCTCGTTCCCAAGGGCATAGGAAAAGGATTGTCAACAAAAGTAAATGCTAACATTGGAACTTCCGATGCCTTTCCTGAAATTGGAAAAGAAATTGAAAAGTTGAAAGTAGCTATAGATGCTGGAGCAGATGCAGTAATGGATTTAAGCACTGGTGGCGATGTTAACAAGTCACGACGAGAAATAATCAAAAACTCATCTGTACCTGTTGGTACAGTGCCTATGTATCAAGCAGCAGTAGAATCTATATCAAGATACGGCAGCATTGTAGCAATGCCTGATGAATTTATTTTTAAAGTGATAGAAGAACAAGCAAAAGATGGAGTTGATTTCATCACTGTCCACTGCGGTCTTACTTTAGAATCCCTTAAAAGACTTAAAGACAACAAACGAATTATGAATATAGTAAGTAGAGGAGGAGCTTTTACAATAGCCTGGATGCTTCATAATGAAAAAGAGAACCCCCTTTATCAATATTTTGATAGGCTTTTAGACATAGCAAAAAAATATGATGTAACGCTGAGTCTTGGGGATGGGCTTCGACCAGGATGTCTTGAAGATGCAACCGATGCAGCTCAAATTCAAGAGCTGATAATTTTAGGCGAACTTGTTAAAAAGGCTAGAGAAGCAGGAGTTCAAGTAATGGTAGAAGGACCTGGTCATGTTCCCATTGATCAAATCGAAGCCAATGTAAAACTACAGAAAAGTCTTTGTCACAATGCTCCTTTTTATGTGCTAGGGCCGGTAGTAACAGATATTGCTCCGGGCTACGATCACATCACTGCTGCAATAGGAGGAGCGATTGCTGCTTTTGCAGGAGCAGATTTTCTGTGTTATGTCACCCCTGCAGAACATCTTGGACTTCCTGACATACAAGATGTCAAAGAAGGTGTCATTGCTGCTAAAATTGCTGCACATGCTGCGGATATAGCGAAAGGTATAAAAAAGGCCAGAGAAAAAGATTTAGCTATGGCAAAAGCCAGGACAAATTTAGACTGGAATGAACAAATACGACTTTCAATTGACCCTGAAAAAGCCGAAAAATACCGTGTAACTAAGAATAAGCCTAATATGGAGACCTGCAGTATGTGTGGGAAATTCTGTGCCATGAAAATGGTGAGTAAATATTTAGGAACTCCTACTACAACTTGCTAAGAGGCTATTTTTTAGTTCAAATTACTCATACAATCATGTTAAAATTAATCGCAGTGAGCAACAAAATGCTCACCTGGGTCGCAGTAACCCCAGTTAACAAAACAAGGGAGGTAATTTTGTGTCCAAAAAAAGAATAAAAGATTTAGCTGAAATCGCTCTTGTTGCAGCAATTTATTTCGTACTCACAATTATATTTTCTTCCATTTCGTTTTTACCCGTTCAATTTCGAGTCGGGGAAATTACGAAATCCATTGTAGTATTCAATAAAAAATATGCTATTTCCATGATGATAGGAAATTTTTTTGCAAATTTGTTTAGCCCATTTGCTGGTGCAATGGAATTAATTTTTATGCCTCTTTCGAACTTAATAGGCTGTACAATTGGATACTACATTGGAAGACTTACTCACAAAGCGATAGGAGCTATATTCATAGCCCTTTGGATTGCAGCATCAGTTGCAATTACTTTAAAGGTTTCTGCAGGCATACCATTTATTCCGACTTTCTTAAGCGTGGGAGTAGCGGAAACTGTACTTTTGGTGACTGGATATTTTTTGCTTTTTACAATTGAAAAGAAAGGAGTTGTGAAATTTGACAGATAAATATAAAGAGAGAAGATTTGACATTTACGGTTACGAAAAAATTGACAAAGAAGTTCTAGAATCTATTGAATATGAGTATCCTGAAAAAAATACTATCGTGGAGTATATTACCGATGAATTTTCTTCTGTTTGCCCTTGGACAGGATTACCTGACAATGCAAAACTTACTATAAGGTATATACCCCACAAAAAACTTGTAGAACTTAAATCCTTAAAATATTACCTTACATCCTATAGGAATGTAGGTATATTGCAAGAACATGCAATAAACAGAATTTTAGATGATTTGGTGGAACTCCTGCAGCCAAAATTTATGGAAATAATAGGTGAATTTCAGGAAAGAGGAGGAATAGCTACAAGAATTATAGCAAGGTATGAAAAATAAGAGTGTTAAACTAAAAAAGGCTGCCTAAATTTTGTAGGCAGCTTTTTTATTCATTTTAGTTTTTCTTCAAAATGAGTTTACAGAGAACGATGAGGAAGCACTCAAATACTTGAGAAGCGCTATACGGATTTGTTGATAAGTAGGGTAGTTTAATCCTAGAAATTCGATGAACTTCTCAATGTGATAGCGATAATCTTTCAAAGTGCGGGGAGAAAGCCCATTAGCTTCTTTCACGAGAAGAAATTCTTCAAGGAGCGCTTTCATGTCAATAACTGTCTTTGCAGTTATAGATGAGATGTTTCGGATTTTAGACATAATAAAAGACCCTCCTATACCACTCCGTGGTACACCACCCTCTTTCTCAGTGCCCACGGATTTTTTGGGATTTTAAGGTAGGGTCATCGCCTGCAAATATTGAATTTACAATAATGGCAGGGGAGACAGGACTTGAACCCGCAGCCCACGGTTTTGGAGACCGTAAAAAGTCATTTTGTGCAGTTGTGTTAATTTGTGAAAGTCTTGATTTAAAAGGGTTTTATAAGTTTGGAATTAAGTTGCATTAGGTGTTTTTGTGTCCCCAATCGTAAATTGTGTCCCCAATTTGTCACCAATTCTTTATTTTAAAAATACAGGTTGAATCTCTCCTAATAGTAACTGTTACGCGGTAATATTTTTTCTTTCAGTTATGTGCAACCTTATGTCATAAGCATACATAACCTCATGAAATGGAATAGTTCCGTCTAGCAAAGCTTTCATAAGAGGCTTGTCCAGGATTTCCAGAGACATATTATTCCTCCTTTTTCTTACGCGGTTTATATACATATCCTCTTTTCTTTTTTTCTTTTAGGTCTTTTAAATAGTTATCTATGGTGATTTTGAAGGTATTATCGTAATAAACACTTCCGTCTAAAGAGTCTGTTATTTTTGTTGGAGTATAATATTTGCTGTTTTTTGCTTTATTAAGTACTCTGATGGCTTCATCTAAATTATTCATTTTTACATAAACTTGTGCGATATGAATATATACGGACGGCACAGAAGGATCTAATTCTGCTGCTTTTTGATAATATTCCAATGCTTTTTCGAACTCATATTCCCCTTCATAACATTTAGCAAGATCTCTATACACATAGCTTATTTGAATTCCAGATGTGAAGCCATCTATTAGTTTACCTTCTCGGTTATAGTAAGATTTTTTAATTTCAACAGGGTTTTCTAAATATTTTTCTAAGTAGTAAATAGCTTGTCTTCTAAATTTAGCACCTTTCCAAACATAGGCTGTGCCAATTAGATAATATGCTTTAGGATGTTCAATGTTTTGGCATAATTCAATAATTTTATCTAAAACTTCCTGTCTGTTTTTAGCTTTCTCTATGATTTGTTTAGCTTTTTTATAGATTGGCCCTGTACCAAACCCCGTACTAAGTTGTAAAGATTCAAATAAGGCTTGTGCCAAATTTAAAGTATCCTCTACATTCTTCTTTCCCCATATCATTCATTGCTTTCCTCCTCTTCAATAGCCTTAATTATCCTTATCACCTGTTTTATATCTTTTGGTGATAATTTTTTTGTTTGTTTAAATAAGAGTTTTAGATCTTCTCTTTGCTTGAGTTCGTTCCAAAACTCCAGCAGCTCTGGATCATCTTCTACAGCTTCGGTGATTTCGTCAGCAGGGTTGCGTATGTCGGAAACTCCCATTAACCAATCAAGAGATACATTGAAGTATTCTGCAATTTTCTTTTTCAGTTCATCATCCGGTGTACTTTTGTTACTTTCATACATAGAAACTGTCGACTTAACTATACCAAATATCTTTCCAAACTCTTCTTGCGTTAAGTTATTTTCTAAACGCAATTGTTTTATCCTATCACCTATAGTAGCCATTCTTGATACCCCCATATATAAGTTCATGAATCTTAAACTTATTATAACATTTAAAACATTTATAAAAAATATTGTTCATGAAATTTTAACTTTTTAACAAAAAACTATTGACAAGTTCATGATACTTGAACTATAATAGAGATGAAGTTGTTGATGCTTGAACGAAAGGAGGCAACAAATTAAGATGCAGATAACTGAGAAATTAAAGAAATTACGGAAAGATAAAAAAATTACCCAAAAAGAAATGGCAAAATTTTTAGGATATAAAAATAAAAGTGGGTATTGTCAACTAGAGAATGGTAAAGTAAGGATGACTTTAGATAAAGCTAAAAAAATAAGCGAAATTTTAAATGTTGATATTAAAGAAATTTTTTTTGATGATGAAGTTCAAGTATCTCGAACAAAACACAAAGACACAGAGACTGCATGAGGAGGTGAGAGAGATGGATAATCTTCAAGAACAAGCAAGCGTAGAAAGAGTAACAATGTCAGCAAAGGAGGCAGCAGCATATTTAGGAATAAGCTATTGGCTCATTCTTGAAATGGCTAAAAGGCACGAGATACCTTACATTGCTTGTGGTAGTCGTAAACTTTTCAGAAAAGAGGCGCTTGATAAATGGATGGAAGAACAGGAGAAGAAAATTTTAGAAAAACCTAAAGAGTACATTAGGAAGATTTATTAAAAAGGAGGTGAATGAGCGTGAACATGAGTTGGGGACATAAAGCACTATCACAAGAAGAGAAGGCTGAAATAATTCTTAAGACGTTAGACAAATACATTTCAGTAGATTGGAATTTCAAAGAGGTATATTTGAAAGCAATCAAAGAAGGTTTAGAAAAAATTAAAACAAAGGAGGTGAAATAAATGTCAATCAGGCTTGAACTTGAACTTACAAAAGAAGAAAAACAATTGTTAGATGACGCAGTTTGGTATCAAGTTGCAACATTAGCAGCATTAGATGGAGGTACAAATGATGAAGAAAAAAGAGAATTTGAAATATACAAAAGTCTCTATAAAAAGCTAGGAAACAAATTAGAAAAATGGGTAGAGGAGGTGTAAAAATGTCAATCAGACTTGCACAAATACTACATCGATTAGGTTTTTGTGTCACATATGATGCAGACAAGAAGAGAATTAGAATTTGCAGAGATAAATAAAAAAAGTGCCTGCAAAAGGCACAGAAAAACACACCTACCTTGAGTATAGCACAAAAACGTGCTGTACTCAAGAGAAAATGGAGGGGAGAAAATGGAAGTAAACTTGAGCGAATATGTTTTAAACAGCATAGAAAATCCACAAGAGAGGGAACCAGAACTTTTGGGAGTATGTGAGAATTGCGGAGAAGAAATATACGAATGGCAATCTTATGCATACTGGGAAGACTATATTTTCTGTGATGTGCGTTGTGCAGCAGAATGGTTTGGAGTGAAGGAGGTTTATTAAAAAGATGCAATCTAGTGTTTTAGTTAAAACGAAGGATATGGATAAATCTGAGTGGCTTCAGTGGAGGAAGAAGGGCATAGGCGGTTCAGATGTTGCTGCTATAGCTGGATTAAGTAGATATAAAAGCCCAGTACAGGTATGGCTAGAGAAAACAGGCCAAGTCGAGCCGGAGGAACCCGGAGAAGCAGCTTATTGGGGGCAAGTTTTAGAAGATATAGTTGCAAAAGAATTTACAGTCAGAACAGGGAAGAAGCTTAAAAGAAGATTAGCTATTCTTCAACATCCACAGTATCCCTTCATGATTGCAAATATTGACCGTGTGGTTGTTGGAGAAGAAGCAGGATTTGAAGCTAAGACCACCAGTGAATGGCACAAAGATGAATGGGAAGAAGATAAAATCCCAGATGAATATATACTCCAGTGTCAGCACTATATGGCTGTAACTGGTTTCTCAAAATGGTATATAGCAGTACTTATTGGAGGGAACAAATTTCGCTGGAAGGTTATTGAAAGAGATGAGGAAATTATCCAGTACCTTATCAAAATTGAAAGTGATTTCTGGAAACTAGTAGAAACTAATACACCTCCAGAAATGGATGGAAGTCAAGCTAGTACTGAAGCACTAAAATTACTTTATCCAAAAGCTGAAGAAGGAAAGGCAATAGAATTACCGTTGAGTACTCAGGACCTCATAGAAGAATATGAACAAATATGTGAAAAAGAAAAAGAGATAGCTGAACAAAAAGAAGCAGTAGTCAATAAACTTAAAGCATTATTAGGCGATGCTGAAATTGGATACGTCGGAAATAAGCGTGTGATATGGAAAAATATTAGCTCAGCCAGACTTGATACTAAGGCCTTAAAAGAAGAAATCCCAGAAGTATATGAAAAATACGCAAAATTAACAACTTATAGGCGTTTTGAAATTAAATAGAAGGAGGATTTTATCATGGGTAAAACAGTAAAAAATGATGAATTAAAAAATAAATTAGCCAAAAAAGCTGAAAATACTCCAGCACCGGGGAAAACATTAAAAGCTCTGCTTCAGGACCAGAGTGTTAAAAATAGATTCAATGAGTTGTTAGGTAAAAAATCTGCAGGTTTTATATCCTCTCTGCTTAATGTTGTAAATTCTAACCCACAACTTCAAGCTGCAGATCCGCACAGTATTCTTTCTGCTGCTGCTCTTGCTGCTGCTTTGGACCTTCCTATAGATCCAAATCTCGGTTTTGCATATATAGTCCCATATAACGTGCGTCAAGGTGATGCTCATATTTTAAAAGCTCAGTTTCAACTTGGATATAAAGGATATATTCAATTAGCAATGCGTACAGGTGCATACAAGACAATAAATGCAACAGAGGTATATGAAGGAGAAATAAAAAATTATAACCGCTTTACAGGTGAATTTGAATTTGGTGAAAAGGAATCAGATAAGATAATAGGCTATATAGCATATTTCAAGTTGTTAAATGGCTTTGAAAAGTATCTTTACATGACTGTTGAAGAAATAGAGAGACATGCAAAACGTTACTCTAAAAGTTATGACAGCAAAAACAGTCGTTGGAAAGAAGATTTTCACAGCATGGCACTTAAAACAGTGATAAAAAGATTACTCTCTAAATACGGTATTCTCTCAATTGAAATGCAGACCTCACTCTTAGCGGATCAGGCAGTAGTAAAACAAGATGAAGAAGGCAATATAAACTATGAATATCCAGATAATATCACACTGGATGAAGAGTATTATATAGTGCATGATGAAGAAGAAACCCAAGAACAGCAGAGCGAAAGTGAAAATAACGAAGAAAAAGAAACTACTGGACAGATTAGTATAGAGGCGTAGATAGAAAGGCAGTCAGGAGGTTATCCACTCTCTGGCTGCTGCCTCTACCTCTATAGCAAAGGAGAGGAGAAATAATGCCAAATAGAATTTTAAAAGAAAGCATAACGACAAGTGATACAATAAATGAACTCACTCCAGAGGAAGAAGTTTTCTTTTATAGATTGTTAGTGGTTTGTGATGACTATGGCCGTATGGATGCAAGACCAAGCATATTAAGGGCTAAGTGCTATCCTCTTAAGCTTGATAGTGTGAGTGAAGATGATATCAAATCATGGCTTAATAAGTTAGTTAAAGTTGGCTTAATAAAGCTTTATATCGGTAGTGATAATAAACAGTATCTTCAGGTAGTTACGTGGGATAAACATCAGCAGGTGAGAGCAAAGAGAAGTAAATATCCTGAGCCTGTTGAATATATAGAGGGAAATGATAGAAGCAATAATGCAGATGATAGTAACATGATATCATCTGATATCAAATGTAATCAAATGAATGCATATGTCCCCGAGAATCCTAATCCTAATCCTAATCCTAATCCTAATCCTAATCCTAATCCGAATATAAATACATATGTCGCAACTGACGTTGCTCAGTGTGTGTCTGTCCCGGCTGAGAAGCCATCTGACTCTACGGAAGATGGTGGAGCGCAGTCTAAAAAGACTGGCAAAGACGGATACACACAAGAGTTTGAGGAGTTTTGGGAGAATTACCCACGAAAGGTAGAAAAGAAACGTGCTTTCAGGGCGTGGAAAGCACGCTTAAGGGAAGGTGTTAAACCAGAAATGTTGATACAAGCGTGTAAAAACTATGCGGCGTATTGTACCCGACAAGGCATAGAACAGCGATATATTAAGCATGCCAGCACTTTTCTGGGGCCGGATAAGCCATTTGAAGAATATGTGAATAGTATACCGGAAACAGAACCCATAATCAAAAAAGAACCTAAAAGCTGGAACGTGTTAAGACAACTATACAATGAATACGAGCAACAGGAAAGAGGTGTTGGGCCATGACCGAAAAAGAGGTTGTGAAATTATTCGTATTGCTAACAGCTGCATATCCGAGATTTGATACGTTCAGCGATCCTGAGAAGACAAGACCTGTCATCAAATTATGGGCTGAAATGCTTGCAGATATTCCTTATGAAGTAGCAGAAGTGGCAGTAAAAAAATTTATACTTGAAAGTTCATACCCACCGACAATAGCAGAAATACGTAAACAGGCAATGGAGATTGCGACATCACCTGAGGATAAAATTGGCCCTGCGGAAGCATGGGGAGAAGTGGAAAGAGCGATACGCTTGTATGGTTCATACATGGAGGAAGAGGCATTATCCAGCATGAGTCCTGCTGTAGCAAGAGTAGTGAAATATATTGGCTGGAGAGAAATATGTCTTTCTGAAGAACCGGGGGTAGTAAGAGGGCAATTTTTGAAAATGTATCAACAATTACAAGAGCGGGAGAGAAAAGAAGCTCTATTACCGGAAGGATTAAAAAGAGATATAGCGATGCTTACGGAACAACGTTTAATGCTGGGAGAAGGGGGAGAGGCAGATGATTCTTAATGAAATAGCTCAGGCTATTGAACAGCTTAAAATTGCAGAAGAGCGATTCAATGATGCTATTGGCGATGAAATAGAGATAGCGATATATGAGCTAAAGGCTGCTGAGTTGAGATTGAATATGCTATTGAGAGAAGTTAAAGAGGCCAAAAAGAAGGTGACAGCATGAGATACAAAATTGTGATACCTGGAAGGCCGGTCCCTAAAGGGAGGCCACGTTTTTCAAAAGGACATGCTTATACACCAGAAAAGACAAGAATGTATGAGGAACTAGTAGGTTGGAAAGCAAAGCAAGTAATAAAAAGCCCTCTTAGAAAGAATATTGCGGTCTATATAACTATCTACGCAAGTAGCAAGATACAGGGTGATCTGGATAATTATGCGAAGTCTATTCTTGATGGAATGAATGGCGTAGCTTACATAGATGATAAGCAAATCAGTTATTTAACAATTCAGAGGCTTAAAGGAGAACAAGAGATGGTTGAAATAGAAATTGAGGAGTTGAAGGAGGTGCCTTCATGAGTAAAAAAACTTCTTTATGTTTGACGTGTGCAAATGCCTATGCAGATTTGTGTAGATGGATAGGATTTGGCGAAGAGATTTTTGATGAGTGCGAAAGGAAGATATACAACAGTAGAAAGCTGAAGAATGGCAGTATAATTAATGACGAACTTGTTTGTGTAACAAAGTGTAAATATTACCAATACGATTATAATCAAACAAGAGGCCGAAGAGAAAGATTGAGAGAGAAGGGTAGGATATGAGGTTAGAACCAGCTTGGGCATTACGGGCCCTTGAACATTATTTGTATAATTACTTTGAAGAAAAAAGACGATTGGAGGATATGAGGGAAAATATAATAGATTCATCTCCAGCAAGATTCCAAGAAATTGGTGGCAGTGGAATAAATCATATGACGAATCCTACAGAATTAAAAGCAATCAAGTTGGCTACAAATAAAGTCATACTTGAAAAAGAAAAGTGGATAAAAGTTGTGACAGATTTAATTAGATATGCAGAGGAGTATGATAAAACTCATGGAACAAAATATTATCTTTTGATAAATAAAAAGTATTTTGACGAGCTAGGGGAAGAACAAATTTGCAATGAGTTAAATATAGAACGTGCTACATATTATTTTTGGAGAAAAGAAATACTTAGAATGGGTATAAATTTAGCGACTGCAATAGGACTTATAGAATACAAAGATTTTTTGAAAAAGTCTAAGACTGACAAAGCTAAAGCAAAATGATATAATACACAATAGAATAATGTCGATTTTATTAATTCATATAGGTTTTAGCCCGGTCACCCCCGCCGGGCTTGTGTATTTTAGCAAGATGGAAGATAATTTTTACGAGGGGATCGGGGCTCATATGCTTTGCAATACAATACTATACTGCGCAAATGCATTCTTTCCTAGCTTACCCCTCAATCAGCTAGGATACCCCTCCTATTAAGGGAATTTTCCCTTTTAGCCCCCAGAGGAGGGAGCCGGATTATTAAGAGCCCCTTACCGGCAAGGGGGCAAATTCAACATGTTGCCTAACATGTTGCTCACCCCTTATGTCAAATTATACTACATGAGGGGTAACAGTAACAACCGTAACGGTAACGAGAGTAACAGTAACAGGGAGGTGGCCCGGATGCCGGCTGGATATTCTTCCCGGTGCAAGGTATGTAACAGCCAGCACCGGGTCGAGATTGAAAAATGGGCAAAAGAGGAGGGGATGAGCCCAAGAGCAATTTCTTCCAAGCTTAAAGAGGAATATGGTGAGAATATAAGCTATAAATCGATATGGCAGCACCTTAATGAACATTTCGACGTGAAAGCCGAAGTAAGGGAACAGTATCAAAAAAGCCAGCAGCAGTATCAAAAAGCCGTTGAAAAGCGATTATCCGATATCGAAATGTTGGATGCTACCATAACTGACAATTTCGAATTAAGCCAAGCAACCACAGCTTGGCTTAAAGATTTAATACAGAAACGAGAAAAACCACCACTGGCTTTAGTACAACTAAGAGAAAAGTTGCAAAGCGAGATGCGCCAGGCCATAAAACAGAAACTTGAACTGACAGGTGACGATCCGCTTAGCAATGTAGCAGATGTTTTGAGTGCGTTATGGAGTGAAGATAATGACGATGTTAACAGCGAAAGCGAGGGAGATTCTTAGAAATGTTCTTCTAAAGAGCAAGAAAGATAAAGTATATTTTGCTAAAGCTTTCTTTGGTTTAGAATTAGGAGAAAAGCAACAACAAGCATTATTGCTCGGTGGCAAAGTACAAATCAAAGTAGCAGGACGCCGATTTGGAAAGAGCACTGTAACTTTGATAGATGTTGTTCATGAATCTGCTACTAAACCAAAACAAGTATGGTATATTACAGCACCATCCATTGATCAGGCAAAGATATATTTTCAAGAGTTTGAACAGAGAGCAGCTAATAATAGCTTGCTCGAGACTCTGGTAAAAGATTTTAAATGGAGTCCATTCCCTGAGATACAGCTTGTCAATGGGTCAAAGATATTGGGACGTTCAACTTCGCGGGATGGTGTTTATTTGAGAGGTAAAGGCGCAGATGGTGTTGCTATTACCGAAGCTGCTTTTATAAAGGATAAAGTGTATCATGATGTCATAAGGGCAATGGTTCTTGATAGAAATGGATTATTGAGGCTAGAGACAACTCCGAACGGTATGAATTATGTATATAAACTCTTCCAGGAAGGTTTAAATGATAAGACCGGATACTACAAAAGCTTTCATGCAACAGTTTATGATAATGAGAGACTTGATAGAGACGAATTAGAGAGAATCCGACATGAAATTCCGGAGCTCGCTTGGAGAATAGAATACCTTGCCGAGTTTGTAGAAGACGATTCGTTTATTTTCCCGTGGAGTTTGCTATGTGAGGTATTCGACGATTATAAACTTGAGCAAAAACCACTAAATGGACACAGATACGCTATCGGAGTTGACTTGGCAAAGTATCAGGACTACACTGTAATCATTGTGCTTGATATTACAAGAGAGCCTTATCAGATAGTAGAATATCACCGATATCAAGGCAGACTCTACACAGATGTTGTGGCACATGTTAATGAGCTACAGGCGAAATACAATGCAAGAGTTTACCTTGATGCGACAGGGGTTGGAGATCCAATAGCGGAACAGGTTCGCAATTGCGAGCCTTTTGTTTTTTCTGAGAAAAGCAGGAATGAGCTTATATCAAATCTTGTTGTATTGGTACAGCAAAAGAAATTATTGCTTCCTACTTCATGGACAGCATTAAGAGACGAACTTAGATATTTTAGAAACGTAAAGCGAGGGACAAAGGTTAAAGCTGAAGCTTCAGAAGGTTATCATGATGATACTGTTATGGCGCTGGCATTGGCCTGTTGGGCTTTGAAAGGTGGTTATCATCAGACCAGTATGGAGGCATTATCTCTTTTGAGAGGATTGAGGATATATGGCTAAGTTGAAAGCTAATTGGCTTAAAAAAGCTGTAGGAGAAATATCTAAATTAAGAGATTTATTGAGTTTTACCGGCTGGAAGCTACAGACTGGTACTTACGCCACACCATATCGGCTTAATTCCAGCCGTGTCGATTATGCAAAAGCCCGAGCTTTATATGAAAACACGGATGATGCATATAAGCTTGGCGCTGGTTTTGCAAAGACCGTTATTAATACAGCCGTGGGTTTTATGGGTGTACCACGATTTCGAAGTGAGGACGAGGAAGCTCAGGCCGTACTGGATGACTTTTCCAGTGTTAATGTTAGCCGTATGCAGCAGACTCACCGTAATGCTATGCGGGACGGGGATTGTTTTGTGTGGATTACCCGAGAGGAAAACGAGGACGCAACTTTATATCCAGAAAAAAAGGTTAGGTTGGTATATAACATTATTCCACCAGAACAGGTGGTGCAAATCATCAGGAACCCAATTACTGGTTCCGTAAGAGAATATGTTCTTAAATCCGAACATGTATGGCTTGATGAGAGCAATAACACCAGACGGTGCATTGTTACCCAGCGTATTAGCAAAGATCGCCGTCTGATACAAATAGAAGGCGATACACCACCGGATATACAGCCAGGAGAAGAAAGAAATCCATGGGGATTTATACCTATTGTCCATTTCAAGAATGAGGGAGACGAAACAAGAGAATTTGGCCAGTCAGACCTTGAACCGATAGAACCGTTTATGAAAGCATACCATGACGTTATGCTTCATGCTATTCAGGGATCCAAGATGCACTCAACGCCACGGTTAAAGCTCAAACTTAAAGACATAGCACGATTTCTTCAAAATAATTTTGGAATTACAGATCCTGTTGAGTTTGCAAAGAATGGGGGAACTATCAACCTTGATGGTCATGAGCTTTTGATATTCATGGATGAAGAAGATGCCGACTTCATCGAAGTCAAAAGCGCCATAGGAGATGCAAAGGATTTATTGCAACTCCTTTTTTATTGCATTGTGGACACCAGTGAAACTCCAGAATTCGCTTTTGGTGTGCATACTCCCAGTAGCCATGCCAGTGTAAAAGAGCAAATGCCAATACTTATCCGTCGGATTGCGCGTAAGCGGGAGCATTTTACTGAAGCCTGGCAACGTCTTGCTCGAATTGTACTGGCAATGACGGCACAGGCGGAAGGCAAAACATTCTCAACATATGCTACAACTCTTGAATGGGATAGTATAGATCCAAGAGATGGTAAAGATGTAGCGCAAGAACTGCAGATGATAACTACCGCACTCAATACAGCAATACAAGGGGGATTCTTGAGTGTTGAGGCGGCAGCAGACTTTCTAAAAAAATATATTACCACAATGCATGATTTCATCAGTGACGATCCAGAGGTCCCCGGTGAAAGAGAACGCATTATACAAGATAGAATAATGCAGGCAAGGCTTGAGGATGGGCAGTTACTTCAAGACGAGAAACAGATTATAGATGCCATAAACGGGCAGGTGTAACAAATGAACCTGTCGGGTGAGAATGCAAAGAAAATTATAAAAGAGATCCAGGATGCAGCTGGAGAGTATGGCAAATGGGCACTTGAAGCAAGAAAGCAATATATAAACCTAAGACTGCGGCAGGATGCTGAGATACGCAAACTGTATATTAGAGCTGCTGATAGAATTGCAAAAGAATTGCGTTCTTATGCGGCTAAAGGGTCAGGATACCTGTACAAGCGCCACCTGCAGGAGTTGGAGATTTCACTCAGGCGAGAGGCTGAAAGAATTGCAGGCGATCTTACGGCACAAATGAAAGAATACACGCAGAAGTCAGCGGAGGCTGGAAGCGGGTACTCAAAAGCGGTGTTGATAGATTTGGTTAAACAAGCCGGGGCTGATGACATTATCAACATGGCCGGCATACAAAATTTATTCGGTAGAGTCAACACGCAAGCGGTCGAGGCCATATGGGCAAGAACAAAAAACGGCATGAAGCTATCGGATCGAATATGGCAGGTTAGCGAAAGTGCTAGAAATGCAATTCGTGATCTGATACAGGAGTCGGTGGCAATCGGACAGGATGCCGTTAAAACTGCGAGGATGTTAGAAAGATATGTCCGAGGCGGGGCGAATACACTGGCTAGCGAATATCCAAACATGATGAAACGCATGAAAGGCAGAGTACCAAAAGACATATCGTATGAGGCGTTACGACTGGCTAGGACAGAAACTACAGCAGCATTTGGAGAAGGTACTATTGCAGCGGCCAGGGTGACGCCAAGCTATAAGGGTATGAAATGGATATTGAGTAAGGCGCATCCTTTGGAAGACATATGCGATACATTAGCCGAAGCTGACGGCTGGGGCCTTGGTGCTGGTGTATATCCGCCTGGCGAGGAACCAATGTATCCGGCACATCCGAATTGTCTATGTGTGCTACTTCCAATACACGAGCAACCAGAAGAATTTGTACAAAGATTAAAGAGGTGGCGTGTGAATCCGGATAGTGAACCTGATATAGAAAAGTGGTATAATACGATCTATAAAGGACAAAGCAATATAAGCAGTGCTGAAATACAACGCCCTGTCTTTTTGAAAGGCGTTTTTATTATACCCAGAAACGGAGGTTTAGAATGAAAATACCGGTTACAGTGTTGCACCAAGTTATAAGAGATAATCCAGATATTTTTTAGATTTGCCGAAAGGAGGTGAAATGGTGAAGTTCTCGATTACAAATGCTGTGAGCAATAGGGCCTGGGGAGATGTAGATAAGAGCCGCATTTGGCAGCTGCTTAAGCAAGGTCTAAAGGAAGGTGCTGAAGGAGTTGTTACAGCAGTACGGGAGGTTTATGCTGTAGTTAAAGCTGAGACAAACAAAGACTTAACCCAAGCAGATTGCTGGGGCCCTCATCATGAGGTACGGGATGATGGCGAGATAGTACTCAATCGTGCCGGCCTTATCGCCGCAGCAGCTGCTCTGGCTGGGGCCAGAAGCGAACCGAACCTTACGC
>Ga0224486_100196_pt1 | contig 25549 bp, 37 predicted proteins | sample TexhydDE_CT_test_FD_172013 | JGI IMG/M metagenome (GOLD analysis project Ga0224486, IMG submission 172013) | Fracking water microbial communities from deep shales in Oklahoma, United States - hydraulically fractured wells DE_CT_test ... | reverse complement strand
CAATACTCCGCGGGGTGCACGGGCCAGCGCTATTACTTACAGCATCATAGAAACGGCAAAGGAGAATGGGTTGAATCCTTTCCAGTACCTCAGTTATCTTTTTGAAAAACTTCCCAACCTGAACCCTAAAGACAGTAACGCCCTGGATCAGTTACTCCCCTGGTCCGATTCGCTGCCCCCTGTCTGCAGGGCTAATAAATAAGCCAGATTATGTCCCCACCTGATTGCAAGGTGGGGTTTATTTTACGCTTACCGATAACACAATTGTTGGTTATCAGGAATGGCCCCTGCCCAACGTCTGGCTCGGCGTTACCGCCGAGAATCAGGCCAGGGCTAATGAGCGCATACCGATCCTGCTACAGATACCGGCTGCGGTGAGGTTCGTGAGTTGCGAACCGTTGTTGGGGCCGGTGGATCTGGGAAACTATTTCCCGGAATACGACTACAGGCCGACCTACGATTATTACCGTGCTATGTATCCTGACGCGGGAAACAAGCCGGTGCTCATTCGTCCTGGAATTCAGTGGGTTGTGGTGGGCGGTGAAACTGGCCCTAATGCCCGCCCAATGCATCCGGATTGGGTGCGGAGCCTGCGTGACCAGTGCCAGGAGGCAGGTATACCTTTCTTTTTTAAACAATGGGGGGAGTTTGCGCCAATCACGGAAAAATCGGTAGCTGAAAGAGCTTATTTCGGCAATCGGGAGATAGTTGACCCAATAACCGGTTACTATCGACGCGGCATTACAGATATAGGTTGCCGGAACCATGTCTTTCGGGTGGGCCGCAAGGCCGCCGGCCGCCTGCTGGATGGGTGGACGTGGGATGAGTTTCCAAATATGGAAGGCGTGATTGACGGATAGATCTTTCTTTGAAACGTTACTGTAACGTTTCATGTAACGGTACCTGAAACACCATATGAAACAGGGTGAAACATTTAAGGAGGAAACGGGATGGCTGGATTGTGGCTCAGGCTTTATACGGAGATTCGAAATGACCGAAAGTTGAGGAGGTTGTCACCTGCACAAAGGTGGCTATGGGTGGTGATCTTGACAATTGCAAAAGAATCTCCAAAACCCGGATACCTTCTATTGTCTGAAGGTGTCCCGGTCACTATTGAGGACTTGGCCGACGATGCCGCCATCCCATTAGACGAGGTAAAATCGGGGATTGAGGCCTTTGTAGCCCAGCGAATGCTCGAGCAGGTTGACGGAGTTTGGCGCCTGGTTAACTGGGACAAAAGGCAATTTTCAAGCGATAGCAGCACTGAACGCGTCAGGAAACACCGGCGCAAAAAACAGCAAAATGAAACGTTACAAGACCGTTACAGCAACGTTACTGAAACGCCCCCAGAGACAGACAAACAGACTAACAGAGACAGAGACAGAGATATAGATCAGGGTAGCTGTCTAACGACAGCTACAGCGCAGTGCGCTGAGGCCGACGGGGACGCTCCCCCGACCAATAAGGATTTGATTGCCGAGTTGACTGGTGCCTACCGGGCTATTGAGGGTATCAAGCCCGCGAAAGGCGATTATGCCTTCGTGGGAGCTCTTTACAACCAATATGGCTATGACCAGGTTCTGACGGCCATAAACAAGCTACAGATGGCGGCTGCCGTGCAGCAACTGGAAAAGCCACTTTTGTACCTAAAAGGCATTTTAGAAAAGCAGGAGAGGGAGCCGCCCAAAAAGCACAAAGTAGACGAGAAAAAGAAACAGCTGCTCCGTTCGCTTTACTTGAGTTGAGAGGTGCTAATCATGAGAAAGCCTAAAATCACCTTTTGGCGGATACCAACGGGTAAACATAAATGCTGGTGCGGTAAAAGTGCAGACCACTGCTATGAAGTAGAGGGCAACCGCAACTTGTGCTGCCGGAAACATTTGGACAGCCTTAGTCAAAGCGGGAAGTTTGTGATCATGATGCAAACGGGAGGTATGCGGTTGGCCAATTAAACCGAGGGGTGACGCGTGATGGCCAACTTCACAAAAATTTCCCCATACCGTGCCGGGCCTCCAAGGTTCGGCCGGGTCCCTGGGGAGGAACCAGCGAACGGGCCGGTTATCACGTACCGCCTCAGCCCAGAGGAGATAGCCCGCCGGTATGGTCCGCCAACAGATCCTGAAAAAGCACAGCGAATACGAAATTGGCAGCAAACCATCAGAGGCGCGCGAAAGAAGGGGGAATGCGAAGTGGTGGAAGTGGCGGAAAATATGCCGGAAAATATGCCGGCACCGGAAACTGAGCAACCGGAGCCGACTGGCAACGTTCGGAAAACCAAACTGGAACTGGCTCAGGAGGCGTTGCCCCGGGAGGAATTCGAGGAGTTTATCCGGCAGGGGTTTACTGACCAGCAGGTGGCGGATCTGAAAGGCCTGGAACTGTACCTGGTCAAACGGATTAAGCAAAAGTATGGCCTGGTGGGGATCGTGGAAAGGAGGCGTAAACCAATGGCGTTTGAAATTTACCGGGGTGATGTCGGCAGTAAAGGTGAGAAAATGACTGTTGCCCGGGCGCTTAAGGTGCGGGAAGAAATCGTAGCGGACATTCAGTGTGTTGAGAAAAATATCCCGGCCGAAATGTTAACCCCGGGGGTAAAAGCGGCACTTGATGATTTGGTTAAGCGTGGCAAGGACATGCTGGAGCGCATTGACAGGGCTCTTGAAACCCTGGAGATCGAGGTGTAGCCCGATGGAAGGCCAAACGCTGTATACTGACTTCACCCTGCCGGACAGGCCAGTTATGCACGGGGCCCTGTATAATGTGCCGGTTGACCGCATCCGACCGAATCCAAACAACCCCCGGAAAAACTTCGATCCGGCCGCCCTGGAGGAACTGGCGGCCAGCATCCGGGAAATTGGCATTTTGCAACCTTTGCTGCTGGTTGAAGACGGGGGAGAGTACCGCATCGTGGCCGGCGAACGCCGGTGGCGGGCCGCACGGTTAGCTGGCCTGCAATCGGTGCCGGCACTGATCTCTAAGTTGACACCGAGGCAAGAGGCGGAAATCATGCTCATCGAAAACCTCCAGCGGAAGGACCTGGACCCTATCGAAGAGGCCAGGGCGTACCAGGCCCTGCTTAAGGAGCACGGGTACACCCAGGAGGCTTTGGGCGAAAAGTTAGGCGTGAGCCAGGCCCACATTGCGAACCGGATTCGGCTGCTGGACCTCCCGAAATCTATCCAGGAAAATATTTCACGTGGAATAATTTCAACAAGTCACGGCAAGGTATTGGCTGGATATAAGCGCCTGCCAGAACCGGTGCTCAAGAAGGTGGTCAAGGAGATTGTTGAAAGAGATATTCCAGTGGCAAAGACGGAACAGGTGATTACCGGCGTGGTCGCTGAAGATGGTATGCCTTTGTATAAACACTTTTTTAATTCCCCGGTATTTGATGTTGAAGAATGTAGCAAATGTAAGCATCGTGTTGTTGTCCATGATTCATGGAATAATAGAAAATTGCCGTATTGCATGAATAAGCCCTGCTGGGAAAATAAGCAGGCCTGGGCCCAAAAAATGAAGCAACAGGAGGAAGCGGAAGAAGCGGAAGCAGAGGCCCGAGTTGCCAGGGAAGAAGCAGCTAAGAAGAAAGCAGAAAACCAGAAACGCCAGGTGGAGGTCCAGGAGCAGATTCAAAAGGCCGCCGGTCAGATTGCCCGGGTGAGTGCTTCTAATTCTGCCGGGTTAAATTCCGAAATGGTTGAGTTGATTAAAATTGCCAGGGCTGCGTGGGAGGAAGAGATTAAAAACCGTCCTTACAGCATTGCTGATTGTGGAATTGTAGACCGTGAAAGCATTATTACCCTGGAGGGACTTTTGGAATATTGGAGGACGAAAAACGAAATTTGCCGGGAAGCAACAAGCATGTCACCGCAGTTGGGTGAGGCAAAAGTAATAATTCCTGAACAGGGTGTAATGTTTCATGTTCGTGAGTTCCAGGCTTTCCAGGGCAGTGACAATAACCGTGGCTGTATATCCGTGGAAAATGGGATGTTAAGGATAGCCGATGAAAGGGGTCATTTAATCGACCGGTGTCCGGAACTACCCGTCTATTACCGTATTAAGGGGAACAATGCTGGTACCAAATGCATTATGCAAATGCTGGCTTTTAAGACGCCAGGCCCTGTCCCGCCAGCCAGGGTTGTTCTGGTTTTTGGGAATGACAATGTGACTATGCGCAAGGAAATATATGTCCGCTGGATCCAGTTGATTAACGAACTGCCACCTGTTCCCGAGGAGATGGGGATATGAATGAGATTAAAATCACCATTCCCGGCCGGCCGGTGCCAGCTGCACGGATGACACGCCGCGGGAAATTCGTGAAGCGCCAGGCAAAACGGTACCTGATTTATAAAGGCGTAGTGGGATGGTGCGCGAAAGCCGCCGGCGTGCGGATGACAGACCGGCCGGTGGCGGTGGAGATAGACATCTACGTACGTGGTCAGGCTGGAGACTGGGACAACTACGCCAAGGCCATCTGTGATGGGTTAAATGGAGTGGCCTGGATCGACGACCAGCAGGTGGTGGAGGGCAGAGTGAGACGGCATGCGGTTACATCGAAGGCGGAAGAGCGGGCCGAAGTGATTATACGGGAGGTGGGCTAGTTGACTCTGCGGCAACTGGAAAACCAAAAAAATGAACTGAGATCCGAAACAAAAAAGAAGTATTATTGGGCCGGTTTTGAGTTGAGGCTTAGAGAACCAGGGAAGGGAGAAACAAACGACAAAGGAGAACTTCAGCAGGTGTCCAGAGAAAAAGCGTAATCAAGTAGGAGGGATGTACCTTTGATGGCAGCCAAGGCGCTTGAAACTGAAATAAAAAATGATAATCGCATTGTGGCAGGGTGGTTGCTTTATTATCACGAGCGGAAACAAGAATACTTAAATCAAAGGGAAGCTATATTGCATTCATCGCCGCCTTGTCTTTCTGACGCCATGCCCGGGGGCAAAAATGTCGTGGTGGGTGACCCAACCGGGCGCAAGGGACAGAAGCTGGCTGACTTACAGGAAACTGAGCGCTGGCTGGCCCTTGTTGAGGAGGTAGAGCGCCGGCTGCCATGGAAGTTGCAAATATTTCTGCGCTTACGGAGGGAGTGTCGATTTAGTAAAAGCGGCGGCCGGGGAAGGCCTACCTGGGTGCCATATGTCCAAAGAAGATTTGCACAGGAAGTGGCTGCCAGGCTTAATAAGCAGGAAGAGGACGTTTGGATAAACAGTCCAGCTACGTTTCACGAGTGGTGGGACAAAATAGTTAACTATACGGCGAGGCTGGCAGCGAAGAAAGGGCTTTTGTGAATATTTTTCTCGTCGAGAAAAATATAGGGATAGTGTGCTATAATGCTACCAGGAGCCGTCCGCGAGGGCGGCTTTTGTGTTTGATAAAACAACCCTCTTGGATGTAGGCGGTGAGGAGGGATGGCCCAACCGCGTCGGCAGCAGTGTACTGCCACATCAAAAAGAACAGGTGAACGGTGCAAGCGTTGGGCCGCCCCGGGATATGACGTCTGCTATTATCACGGAGCCAACGCAAAGAACCCGGGCGGGGCGCCGAAACGCAACAAAAATGCCGTAAAAACAGGCGAACACGAAGCAATCTGGCTGGATGTACTCCCTGATGATGAGCGGGAGCTTTACTACCAGGTTAACGTGGATAAACTGGCCCAAGTAAACGAGGAAATCCGCCTGTTGTCTATCCGGGAACGCCGGATGCTCAAGCGAATTGAGGACTTAAGAAAACAAACCCATACGACAGTAGAAATCGAGCAAAAGAGAGGTATCGAGAAAGGTAAGCGAACAGACCTTACTACAGAAAAATACCAGGCAGTATTAGGCCAAATTCAGGCCATCGAAGAGGCCTTGACCCGGGTGCAGGCGCAAAAGGCCCGGATGATTGAGATTAAGCACCGCCTCGAAACCGAGCTGGCCGGCCAGGAGGGCAGCAGTCTGGACGAGCTTGCCAGGGCCATTGAGGAGAGCGCCCGGGAACACGCAGGTGATGCGTGATGTTTAATTGGGGCAAATTCTCACGCAAGGGCCTGCAGTCTATCCGGGAATCTAATGCCCGCATAAATATCTGGGAAGGTTCCGTTCGCTCCAGCAAAACAATCTGCAGCTTGGTGCGCTGGCTGCTATACCTGCGGGACGGCCCGCCTGGCGACCTGCTCATGGTGGGTAAGACTGAACGCACCCTGAAAAGGAATATCCTCGACCCGCTTGAGCATATTGTTGGGAGCAAGAATTTCCGCTACAAAATCGGTGCCGGAGAGGGCCAGTTATTTGGCCGGCGGGTATATATCGCCGGTGCCAACGACGAGCGGGCGGCGGGGAAAATTCAGGGCCTCACTTTGGCCGGGGCATACGGCGATGAATTGAGCCTCTGGCCGGAAAGCTTCTTCACCATGCTGCTCTCCCGGCTCTCTGTGCCGGGGGCAAAGCTGTTTGGGACTACAAACCCGGATTCGCCGTATCACTGGCTCAAGGTTAACTATCTCGACCGGGCTGGGGAGCTAAACCTAAAAAGCTGGCATTTCACCCTGGAGGATAACTTGAATCTCGACCCGGCCTACGTCGAAGCCCTTAAGAAGGAATACACCGGCCTCTGGTATAAGCGGTTTATCCTAGGCCTGTGGGTGCTCGCTGAAGGTGCTATCTATGACATGTGGGATGATGCGAAACATGTCAGGCCAGCACCACAAGACCTGAAACGGTTTATCGTGGCAGTTGACTACGGCACCAGTAACCCATGCACCTTCGGACTGTATGGCTGGCATGATAGTTCAAAGCCCGTGGTTTACCTGACCCGGGAATACTGGTACGATGCCAGAGCGACCGGCCGGCAAAAAACTGATGCGGAATATGCAGATGACTTTAAGGAATGGCTTGGTGAAATTCGGCCGGAAGCGATTTACGTTGACCCTTCAGCTGCCAGCTTTATTGCTGAGCTTCGGAAGCGCGGTTTCAGGGTAAAAGATGCTGATAATGACGTGATAGACGGTATCCGCTTCGTGGCGTCCATGCTGACCCAGGAGCGGTTTTTTGTTAGCCCGAACTGCAAGCATACGATTAAGGAGTTTAACTCCTACGTATGGGACCCGAAAGCGCAGTTAAGGGGCGAAGACAAGCCTTTGAAACAGAACGACCATGCTATGGACCGGAACAGATACGCTTTATACAGCCACTTCCGGCGAGCAAGAACCGGTCCGGTATCGAAGCCAAAAGGCTGGTGATGTAGTTGCTTACAGACATGAACTTTCTACAACCCGGCAAAGCCTGGCCGCCGCCCACTGAGGTGGAGCGGTTAACACTGTACGACAACAACCGCAAGCTGTTCGAGGGCAAGCACGACCAGGTTTTTAAAGACTGGGTGCGGCTGTTGCGGGAAGACCAGCAGGCCACGCTGGAGATCATCCTCAACTGGCACAAGCGGCTCAGTACACTTTGGGCCGACCTGCTTTTGGGCGAGCCGCCGCGCATCTCGGCGGGCGACAAAAACACGCCGGAGCAGCAGGCGGTTGAACGGCTTGTCCGGGACAATGACCTCATTAACGTGGCCTATGAGGTGGCCCTGGACGTTTCCCGCTACGGCACGGGCATCTTCAAGGTGCGCTTCGACAAGCGGGGGATAATCGAGGCCCAGCAGCCTGCAGTGTGGTTCCCGGTGGTCAAGCCCGACAATGTAAAGGAGATTGTGGCCCACGTACTGGCCTATACCTACGACGTGGAGGAGAAAGGTCTTTTCGGTACTCGAAAGCAGACCTATCTCAAGGCGGAAATCCATGAACGTGGCAAGATAACTACCGCCACCTACCTGCTCCGGGATGGGATGATAGCCGCCGAGCAGGAGCGGGAAGAGCAGGAGACCGGCGTTGACGACTTCCTGGTAATCCCGGTGAACAACATCCTCACCACCGACCGTATTACCGGTCTGGATGACTACAGCGACCTGGACAGCATCATTCAGGAGTTAGAAATTCGGGTAGCTCAGATAAGCCGCATCCTCGATAAGCACGCCGACCCGAACATGTACGGCCCGGATACAGCCCTGGAGCAAGACCCCAAGACGGGCGAATGGACATTCCGGGGAGGCGGCAAATATTTCCCGGTTGGGCAAGGAGAGGAACCCCCGGGCTACGTCACATGGGACGGCCAGTTGGAGGCGGCTTTCCGGCAGATTGAACTCCTGATGGAGCAGCTTTACATCCTGAGCGAAACCAGCGCCGCGGCCTTTGGGCAGCTTAAATCGGGATTGGCTGAAAGTGGTTCAGCCTTGCGCCGGCTGATGATGGCGCCGCTGGCAAAAACAAACCGGATCCGCATGAGGTTTGACCCGGCACTGAAGAAGGTCCTGCAGCTGGCCTCGGCCCTGGAGGTGGCCCAGGGGATGCCGGGAGCGGTGAAGCTGGAAAACATCCACATCACGTGGCAGGATGGCTTACCGCAGGATGATAAAGAGGCAGTAGAAAATGAAGTGCAGAGATACACTGCAGGCCTTAGCAGCTTGGAAAGCTCTTTGAAGCGGTTGGACGGTCTGGAAGGCGAGGCCCTGCAACAGGAGGTCGAACGCATAAGGGGCAAGCAGCAACAAACGGCGCCGCAGCCGCCCAGGATAACACTGCCTGCCGCCGCAGGCCAGGGCGGTGGTGAATAATGGCCCGGGGGCCGGATGAAAGGCTGGTCCGTTTCAGCGATGACGAAGTGGCCCGGCTGGTGCAGCTTTATACCGAAGCCGAGCGGGAAATCTTAAACGAGATTAACCGGGCATTGTTACGTGGCAATAAAATCGAGTATCTGCAGGCTATGCTTGCTAACGTGCGGGCTATTTTGGAAGACCTGCGCAACGGCTCCAGGCAGTGGTGTGAGGAGGCCATCCCCCGGGTTTACGTGGCCAGCACCCAGGCAGTTGATACTCAGATTATAGCTATTGGCCAGGTTGTGGTCGGATTCGGTGCCATTCACCAGCAGGCTGTCCAGGTGCTGGCTGAAACAGCTTACAACCGCTTTGACGATGTGGTTCTTACTATTGGCCGCCGGGTTGACGATATATACCGAACCCTGGCCCTTGAGGCCGTTCGAGGCAGTGTTATCGGCTACAAAACCTGGCAGCAGGTAGCGAAGCAGTACCGGGAGATGCTGGCAGAGCGAGGTGTTACGGGGTTTAAGGACGCGGCCAACAGGGAGTGGAACATGAGAACCTATGCTAACATGGTGGCCCGCACTACCACGATGGAGGCGCACCTGCAGGGCACGGCGAACCGGCTGTTGGAGCACGGTCATGACCTGGTCAAGGTGAGCACGCACCGGGGGGCCTGCGAGAAGTGTCAGCCATGGCAGGGCAAGATATTAAGCCTTACCGGGAGGACACCGGGATATCCAACACTGCAACAGGCTAAAGATGCGGGCTTGTTTCACCCGAACTGCCGGCACGCTTACGGCCTTTACTTGCCCGCTTTGGCGGCTTCGGGATAGCTTCCACCGCGATGCCGTACAGCCCGGGCACATTGAAAATAATGGGGATGCAGCGGCGGGAGTAGTAATGCTGGCCTTTGGGGATTACTTTCCAACCCCGTTCCTTCATAAACAGGCGGGTATGTTCCTTCCCCAGGAGGATGCAGACGGGGATCAGGCCCTGTTTGCGGCACAGCCACAGGCGGGTATTGATGCCGACGTGGACTGACAGCTTGTCGTTGGCTAAGGTCCAGTTTGGGTCAATCCAATCCATAAAACCACCCCTGTTACTAACTATTTGCCAGGTAATTTTTGAAACCTGCAACTGTCTAAAAGAAAAAAGAGGTGATGGCTGGTGGCTGAGTTTAGCAATCGGTCGTGGGGAGAAATCTCAAAAACTGTAGAAGCTTACGGCAGTGTCGAAAAATACTGTGCCGCCTGTCTTATTGACCTTAACCCGCCTGGCGAAGAGAAAGTAGCCAGCAAGTGCAAACTGCTCGTTAAGGAGCCTAATGGGAAATACAATAAAAACGGGATGATATCAGCAGCTCAGGTATTGGCAGGCGGAATGGGCGGTGTAGACGCACCGATTGATGTAAAAAGAAAGGCTGCCCGAAAACTCATTCGGCTATATCGTGAGGCAAAGATGGGACCGCCTGAGAGCCTTAAGCAGTTGGCGGGAGAGAAGTAATGAGCAAGGTAGTGCGCCTGGGCAGCGTTGGGGAAGCAATTGACCGACTGAACAGGAAATTCGAGCAAGGCGAGATTGAGGGCCTTGTGCTGTGCATCAAGAACAGGGACGGCACATTTGAGATAGCTTGGGCCGAGCTGAGTTACATCGAAAAGCTTGGCTTGTTGGAGGCCGCAAAGGGCGACTGTCACTATGTGGCTCTTTGCCCTTACTGTGAATAATCACGGGTACGGGAACCCGGCAAAAACCCGGAAGGAGGATAACTACTGATGGCTGACAACAACAATCAAAATCCCAATCAAAATCCAGAACAGAACCCTGGCAACGGCGGCCAGGGTGGCAACCAGAACCCGCCGGAACCACCAAAGACGTTCACGCAGGAGGAGCTTGAGCGCATCTTAGCTGAACGCCTAAAGCGTGAACGGGAGAAATATAAGGACTACGACGAACTGAAAAAAGCGGCTGAGGAGCTTAAGAAGCTGAAGGAGGCCCAGATGAGCGAGACCGAAAAACTCCAGGTCAAGCTGGCCGAAGCAGAACGGCGGCAGCTAGAGCTTGAACTCCAGCTCCAAGAGGCCCGGCTGGAAAGCCTGAAGCTCAAGGTTTTAGACGAAATGGGGCTTCTGAAGGCGTGGGCCAGCCGCATTTTCGGTACCACGGAAGAGGAGATACGGCAGGACGCCGGGGAGCTGAAGAAGCTGATTGGTGCTGCTGGGAAAACGGTGGGGAGCGGCACAAACCCGCCAAACACCGGAGGGATGCAGAATCCCTGGAAAAAGGAAACCTTTAACCTCACGATGCAGGCCAAAATTCTCAAAGAAAATCCTGCTTTGGCTCAAAGGCTTATGGCCGAAGCGGGGGTGAAAATCTAAGGAGGATGATGGACGATGGCTGTTACTAAGATTGCGGACGTAATCGTACCTGAAGTATTCAACCCTTACGTTGTTCAGCGGACGATGGAATTGGCCGCTATTTTTCAGAGCGGAATTGCTCAGAGGACCGCAGAATTTGATCGGCTGGCCAGCTCTGGAGCCAAGACCATCAATATGCCTTACTGGACTGACCTGACTGGAGCGGATGAGGTACTGTCCGACAGTACAGCCCTTACCCCCGATAAGATTGGCACCGGCCAGGACGTGGCTGTAATCCTGCGCCGGGGTAAAGCCTGGGGTGCTAACGACCTAGCGGCCAACCTTGCCGGCGACGACCCGATGCGGGTAATCGGAGACCTGGTGGCCGGTTACTGGGCGCGGCGGTACCAGGCTACGCTGATTTCGATTCTCAAAGGTGTATTTGCTTCTGCCAGCATGGCCGGCAACAAGCTCGACATCTCTGGCCTGACTGGCGGGGCTGAGAAGATTTCTGCTTCCAGCTTCATTGATGCGGTCCAGCTCCTGGGTGATGCCAAAGACCAGCTTACTGCCGTGGTCATGCACTCTGCTGTAGAGGCGGCCCTGGCAAAGCAGAACCTGATCCAGTACATCCAGCCGTCCACCGCCAGCCCGCAGGTGCCGACTTATATGGGTAAGCGGGTTATTGTTGACGATGGCTGCCCTGTAGATACCGTGAATGGTATTTACACTACTTACATCTTCGGCGAAGGTGCTATTGCTTACGGTGAGGGTAATCCTGTAGGTTTCGTCCCGACTGAGACCGATCGGGACACCCTGGCCGGTGAGGACTACCTGATTAACCGGCGGACGTTCATCCTGCACCCCAGGGGTGTCAAGTGGGTGGGCACTCCTGCCGGCTCCAGCCCGACGAACGCGGAGTTGGAGAACGGTGCTAACTGGACCAGGGTGTACGAGAACAAGGCCATCCGGATTGTTGCGTTTATCCACAAGATTTAAAAGGAGGCGGGTTTTAGCCCGCCTCAACAAATATTTCACGTGAAATACTGGGAAAGCTGGTGGTTTAAATGAGTGTAACCGCATTCAACCGGCGCCGGCGTGAACTGGCTAGAAAAGCGGAAGAAGAACGGCAAAGAGAACAGGAGCTACAGCAAACCCCCTCCGCTCAGGCAGAAGAACCGGAACCGCAGGCAGCCGCACCGGCAGGGGTACAGGAACCGGCAGAAGAACCGGAACCTGTTGAGCCAAAGAAAGGTAAGAAAAAAGGCGGTGACTAATCATGCCCGCCTACGTGACACTGGAAGAGGCCCAGGCCTACTTTTCGGCCCGTCTTTTCTCTGACGCCTGGGCTAATGCTGCAGATCCGGACAAAATAAAAGCTCTGGAGATGGCCACCCGGGCCATTGACCGGCAACCAATCGCCGGACGCAAAACCGACCCTGCCCAGGCTCTGGCCTTCCCACGCTACCCGGATATCGAAGTTCCCCAAGCCGTGAAGGATGCCTGTTGCGAAGAGGCCCTGGCCTTACTGGAACGGGGCAACAGCCAGCGCCGGAAACTCCAGCAGGAAGGCGTGACCGTTTTCAGTATCGGCGGCCCCAGTGGTCTGAACGAGCAGTACCGCCCGGGCGCTGGCCGGGGCCTGTTGAGCCAGGAGGCCAGGGAGTTGCTGCGGCCCTGGCTGGCGGGGAGCGTGGCTATCGTATGATTGAGTTATACCTTTGTCACCGGGCCATCTGGCGGCGCACCACCGGAACCAACGAATACGGCGAACCTGTGGTAGAAGAAAAGGAAATCCAGGTCCGCTGGATCTCAAAGCGCCGCTTGGTCCGCGACCGGCAGGGGCAGGAAGTGGTCAGTGAAAGCCTGGTATACACCACCGAACCTGTCCAGCCTGGGGATACACTTGTATATGCCGGCCGGGAGTGGCCGGTGATCTCTGTCCTGGATGCGACCATGTTGGATGGAAGCATACTTTTCCGGGAGGTGGCCTGCTGATGCCGAAAGAGGTAGGAAGCTTTACCTGGCGTGGTGAGCTGGCAACGAAAATAGCCCGCGAGGCGGCACTGCAGGCCCTGCATGACGGGGCAGAGCATATCCTGACCGAAGCTATCGACGAGACGCCGATTGATACCGGTACCCTGCGCCGGTCCGGGACCGTGACCGACGCGCCCGCTGAGTGGGCGGTATACATTTCATTCAACACACCGTATGCCGTTGTCCAGCATGAACGCTTGGACTTTAACCACCCCCGGGGAGGCAAGGCCAAGTACCTGGAGGATCCGTTTAACCGCAATCTACCTGCCGTCACCCGGTTGGTAGAAGAGCGGGTGCGGGCTGCCTTGCGAAATACGCCGTAGGGGGTGGTATAAATTGCTGAACTAACCAGGGACATTGCATTGTATCTCATTGCCAACTCCCAGGCCGCAGCCATAGGGACGGATATTTTTTTGGACACCCGGCCAGACCAACCTGACAATCTGATCAGTATTTTTGAATATGCCGGTCTACCGACTACCACCGGCGTTGATGCCCTTGACCGGCGGGTACAGGTTCTGGTACGCAATAAAAGTTACGCTACCGCCCGGGCAAAGGCATGGGCCATATTCAACCTGCTGGACCGGGCTGATACCCGGGGCGAAGGGGTACAGCTTACACCAGACCGTGTGGCCATAATCCAGGCCCTGCAAACGCCGTTCAAACTTGAAACCGACGCCAGCGGGCGGACGGTTTTTGTGTTTAATTTGGCGGTAGCAACCACAAGAGATTAAGGAGGAATGCCAAATGGCTGGAGTTCAAGTTGGTTTACGTGACTTACATTACGCAATCCTTACCAAAGACGACGAAACAGGTGTGACCTATCAGGCGCCCGTGGCCATCCCCGGGGTGATAACCGCCGACATTGACCCTAATCCTTCCAGTGGTACTCTTTTCGCGGACGATGGGCCTGCGGAAACCTTCAGCAACATGGGGGAAATCAAACTTAGCCTCGAAGTTAAGGACCTGCCACTGGAAGTACAGGCCGCACTACTTGGTCATACTATTTCTGGCGGTGTAATGGTACGGAAATCCACCGATACGGCACCTTATGTCGCAATTGGCTTCAAATCCTTAAAGACAAACGGAAAATATCGGTACGTTTGGCTGCTCAAAGGCAAATTCCAGCTTCCCAAGCTGGAACACAAAACAAAGGACGACAAAGTAAACTTTCAAACCCCGAAGATTGAGGGTATTTTCCTGAAGCGCATTTTCGATGATGCCTGGATTAAGCAGGCGGACGAGGACCATCCGGATTACGTGCCGAGTATCGGCGCTAACTGGTTCGCTGCCGTGGAAGGCGCCGCTGACACCACACCTCCAACCGTGCTGTCCAGCACCCCGGCTGATGCGGCTACCGGCGTGTCCGTCAGCGCCAACATCGTGATAACCTTCAGCGAGGCCATTCAGGCCAGCACCGTCACGCCGGCCAACTTCATTTTGATGACGGCCGACGGTGCGCCGGTAGCCGGTACCCTGTCGCTCAATGCAGACCACACTGTAGTCACCTTCGACCCGGCGGCCAACCTGGCGGCTGCTACGCAGTACATTTTCGTGGTTACAACGAACGTCAAGGACCTGGCGGGCAACGCCCTGGCCAGCCCGTATGTGATCAACTTTACTACGGCTTAAACTTGATTACCGGGGCGGCATAAAAGCCGCCCCATATAATCTCGGGAGGTAGATCAAATGAACGCACCGACTATCACCTTGAACGGTAAAACTTACACAGCTCCGAGCCCTAAAGTTAAAATGTGGCGGCAGTTTGTAAAATTCCAGGAAGTGCGGGACAAAATGGACACACAGCAGGCATTGGACGAAATGCTGCGGCTGATAGCCGAGGCGTTTAATCATCCAGACGTAACACCGCAGGCAATTGAGGAAAACCTCGGCCTGGAAGATTTCCTGCCAATTTTTAACGAGATATCGTCCTGGATAGGTCAAATTGTAACGATGAAGATTAACCAGCTCCCAAACGCACAGAAGCCGACAGGGTAAACCTGTCCGGCTACCAGCTCGTAATTTATTATTTTTTGGAGTTGTCGCGTAGTTTCGGCTGGACACCTAATGATATCGACGATACTGATCTGGAAATGTTCTGGGATTACGTTATAGTGGCTAACGTAACCGAGAAGCAGAAAAACGTCAAGCAGGGCTATATTGACCAAATTCTCTAAGGCGGGTGGGAACATGCAAGTTGGCGAACTTTACGCAAGGATGGCTCTTGATGACCGGGAATTCCGGCGCAGCCTGGCCGCTGCCCAGGCGGCATTGCAGGGTACCGAAAAAGTTATCCAAAACATGAACACCCGCCTGGCGAATTCGGAAGTTGCTTTCAAGCGTTTCGCTGAAGCCGCGAACCCCGTACAGGTCACACATGCCTTCAGCCAGTTAGAGAGTTCCATCCGGCAAACCAGGGCCGAATTATCGCGCCTCGGCTTCGGCCAGACAAAGGCCGAGGCGAAAGCCCTTGAGGCCCAGCTCTACAACCTGGCAAATGTCCGGATGACAAGGTTGAAAGAAGAAATAGCCCTTACGGAGAAGGCCCTGAAGCAGATGAAGGAGAGCGGCCGGGCTGACGAACTTGTAGACGAAATCAAAAAGGCCGAAGCAGCCCTGGCACGTTATAAGCAGCAGCTTGCCGATGCTGAGCCGATTAAGAAATTTGCAGAAGCCTTCGGCTACGAAGTCCAGAAAATTTTCGGTAAGGACGTCTTTGTTAAGCCTATCACCGACCAGGTAGCCAGGGCAAAGGCGCAGATCGCCGGCTTTATTAACCAGGACCTTGCCGCCGTAGCCAATAAAACCTATGAAATCATCGACGGCGCCGCGAAGAAAATCGTGGGCGCAGCCGATACCACTGCCGCCCAAAAGGCAAAAATAGCGCAGTTGCCGATGATATACCAGCAGATCGGCATGTACGCCGGCATGGCTGCCGTTGCGATGGCTGGCGTAAACGTGGCTGTTGCCAAATTTTCTTCGGAGGCAGAGAATGCCTGGAACAGATTCCAGGCGCAAACCCTGGAATCTAATGCCACCATGGGCGAATTTAAGGATCTGATGGTTGACACGGCGACAACCACCGGTAAGAAGTACGGCGAAGTTGGCGAAGTATTTTCGCACCTTGTAAACCAGTATAACGAGGGCAAAGAGACCCTGCGGCAATCAGCCGAAATGGCCTTTGCCTTTGCCGATGCATGGGGAGTAAAACCGACCCAGGCTATAGATAGCGTGCGCCTGGTGATGAAGAAACTGGGCGTGGAACAGCAGCAGGCCGCGGACATCATGACTCTGGCCCTGAAGAAGTACCAGGGCGACATCGAAAAGGCTACAGAAGACGTTATTACCCACAGAAGCGAGTGGAAGAACCTCACTGCCGCCGGTACCGAGGGTGCCCGCGCATTTGAGCAGATGAACGCGGCGCTTGACAAGGGAGCCATGGGGCGGTTTGGCGAGGCGTTGCGCGGGGCGAAGGCGGTACTGGTTGAACTATACCAGGCCGTAGAACCGACACTAACCAAAATTGCTGATGGATTTAAAAACGCGACCCAGGCTGCCACCGAGTTTTTGCGTAACAATCCAGGGATAGCATCTTTCATTGGCTACCTGGGTATGGCTACTACTGCCACTGTCGGTTTCGTAGCCGCCGCCAGCCCGGTGGCCGGTCTTCTCATCCAGCATCGGGCGCTCTTCCATGGTTTGGCACAGTCAATCGTGGCGATGTCTACCGGGGGCATAGCGGTTCTTTCGCCCCAAGTGGTAGCACTCAGGACACAGCTGGAACTGTTTAGAAACGCCATATTCGGCCTGCCCAGCGTTATCGCTGGCCTTGGTCCTGCTATGCTTACCTTTGCACGGTCATTGCCAGGTATGGTGGTCAACTTTGTGCGACTTAACCCGATGCTGACAGCTTTTGGCATTGCTGCGTTGGTTATCAAACAGAATTGGGAGACAGTTGGTCCGGTACTAACCAAGATATGGGCTGACCTAAAGATGGCCCTGGAGCCGGTATTTGCCGCCGTAGCACAGGCAAACAGCACGGTATGGCCGGTGTTCTTAAACGTCCTGAACCAGATCAGCCAGGTCATTGCTCAGGTGCTGGTCGGCGCACTACGAGCTGTTGAACCGGTAATTCGTGCAGTGGCGCAGGTAATCAATGGAGACTTCGGAGCGGCAAAAGCTACAATGACCGAATTTGCATCGTCGCTTCTATCAGTGCAGAACGGCTTAACTGCAATTGGGACTGTTATAGGTGTAACGGCGGCAGCTTGGGCCGCTTACAGTGCGACGGTAAAAGCAGTCACTATTGCAAAAGAAACCTACACCGCCGTGGCCAGGGCAGCCGCTGCGGCACAAACACTGTTTAACGCGGCTTTACGGGCGAACCCTATTGGCTTGGTTATTACGGCCATTACCGCTTTGATTGCCGCCGGCGTAGCGTTGTACACACACTGGGACGTGGTGAAGGCCAAGACGCAGGAGTTGTGGGCGGCGCTGACTACGGTCTGGGAGGGCATTAAAGCCAGCATCGCCACCGCGGTTGAGTCCGTCAGGGTGGCCGTGACCAACGCCTGGACTGCGATTCAGGCAGCAACTTCGGAGATTTGGAACGCAATCAAACAATTCCTGGTAGACTGGTGGCCGCTGCTTTTGGCTGCTATTACCGGGCCGGTAGGGCTTGTGGTGGCCCTGGTGATAGAGAACTGGGACGAAATCAAGGCTAAAACTGAAGCCATTTGGGATGCAATAAAAGATTTCCTCACCGATTTATGGTCTAAAATCGAAGATGAGACGAAAAAGATTTGGAATGACATAAAGAAATTCTTTAACGATACCCTTACTAGCATCAAGACCGCTTTTACCAACGTCTGGACGTCGATCAGGGATTGGTTGGCGACCACGTGGAGTAGCATTGAGACCAAGACTCAGGAAACCTGGAACAGCATTAAAACGTTCCTGTCCGGGCTCTTCCAGAGTATAGCAAATGAAGTTAACACCAAATTTAAGCAGATAAAGGATACTATTTCGAATGTTTGGAGCAATATCCAAACCAGGACTCAGGAAGTTTGGAACAATATCAAATCCTGGCTCATAAGTACGTTTTCGCAGCTGGCACAAAATGCAATATCCTGGGGAAAGAATCTCGTTGAGGGGTTCTGGTCAGGCATACAAAATATGGCTGGCTGGTTGCGCAGTCAGGTGACGGGATGGATAGAAGGCATAAAATCACACATCAAGGCTTTGTTCCGCATATCCTCGCCTTCCGGGGTTATGCGTGAAATAGGCCAGAATGTTGCCGAAGGGTTAGCGGTTGGCATTAAAGACGGGGAAGTAAACGTCAAAAATGCAATGTCAGGAATTTCGCAAAGTATGATAAGCTCATTGAGCACTTTACCTAATGAATTCGGTAGGATAGGGCAAGATGCTATATCGAGCCTTGTAGACGCAATTAACAGCGGTAAGAGTGCTGTACAAGACGCAATAGATAGCATTACAAGACCGATTTACACTCCCCCTATTTACAATCCTCCTACGCAGGCCCTCACAGAACCTGAACAATTGTGGGTAAATGCAGGTGGCAGCTTGGAAGGATTTTGGGATACTTATTATGAATATCTCCAGAAAGCACAGGAAGAAGGATGGGAATGGTTTTATATCTATCCGTATGCCGATCCTAGCCTTAAACTGTACTTCCGCACAGATACTGGTGAATTTATTGGTACAACGGAACCTGGCTCTAATGATTTTGGTTCAGATACTGGTAATTCTGGTTCTAATTCTGGTACAACATACCTAGATCCAAGAAATGGCTATCAGGGGCCTGGTTGGTATGGGCCATTTAGCAATGCGCCTGCGTATCGTTATTACGGGTCTGAAGATGAGTATGAACATGGTAATTACAATTATCCCCCCGCTTATATGGCATCCGGGGGTATAGTTAGAAAGGCAATTACGGCAGTTATAGGGGAAGCTGGTCCGGAGGCGGTATTACCCCTCGTTCAGTTGCAGCCAATGATGACAAATGCCCTGCTGGAAGCAGTTAAGGGGTTAACTGTTCTGGCTTCCCCGCAGCCTCTGCGCAGTGAACTCCACATCCATATAGAAAACCACGGTACCATTGTTGGCAGCCGTGGCATGGAGGAATTCGCCGACATTGTATCCAGGCGCATTGCGAGTAAATACGGCCTGGCTACCGGGGGTGTGTGGTGATGGGTACAAAAATCATCATCACACCTCCCGGCGGTAACCCCCGGGAGATTAAAGTTTACGATCGCTGCACAGTGACCCTGTCCGCGACAACGCGGTCCGGGTCATTTACTTTAGTGTTGCCGGATGTGTCCGGTGAACTAATAGACGCCTTTCCCGTGGGCAGTGACGTGTGGATTAGCCAGGGCGATCACATCTTCCGGGGGTGGGTGCTCAACCCGGCTAAGTCTGTAGACGGCCCGGTGAAAGCAATACAGATAGACGGCATGTGTTACACCGGCCGGACGCAGAAAATCGTGGTCACGGAAAACTATGAGAACTGGCGTATCAGCGACATCGTGAATGACCTTTTCGCAAAATATATGCCCTGGATAAACCGGGACAGCATTGTGCCCTGCGACAAGGTAATCACTATTCGCTTCCGAGATGAATTTTTGTTTGACTGCATGGAAAAGTTGTGCAAGCTGGCCGGGTACGAGTGGTTTATTTCCGAACCGCTACCCGAGGAAATTCCCCAGGGCGAAGGCTCCGGCTGGAGCGAACTGGTGGAATTAGTCCCGCCGGCCCTGGCGACAGATGAAGGCATAGGGTGGGAGGAAACGGTACAGCAACGTATATTCTACCCGCCGCGGCCGGCTGAAGATTTGTACCCTTCCGAAACGCTATATCCAGGGTAGAAGGTGAGAACGTGTCCGTAGTAGCTATACACTTTTTCCCGGCCGGCAGCCGGCTGAGCAAGTACGTGCTGAAGCCCGGCACCTACAAGAAAGGTAGCGCGAAACTCACCCCGGACAGCCGGCAGCTGGTGAATCGCCTCTGGGTTAAAGGCGGTAAGGCCCTGTCTGACATATATACTCAGCCTATTACCGTGGGGACAGAACCGATACCGTTGCACTACTCCCCCCGGGATCCGGTAACGGTAATCGTGGACGGCCAGCAAAAAACAATCGGTTTACAGAACATTGACCAGCCCGGCACACACGATTTTCTGCTGAATGCTTCTGAAAAGTTGCTTATCCCCGACTTGTGCACAAGCGGCACTGGAACGATTTCTTACCGGTACGAATACCCGATTAAAATTCTCCTGGAGGAACCAGAAAGCCAGAAGCGGTACGGGGTCTTTGAGGATATCCTCCGGGTAGACACCGACGACAAGGAACTGGCCCTGGAGTTAGGCCTTCGACACCTGTATAAATACAGCCAGCCGGTAATCACAGGCAGCATTGAACCGTTCACCGGCGTGTACAAGCCAGGTGAATATATCCTGGTGCAAATTCCCGATCTGAATATTGATACCTACTTGGAAATTAAAGAGGTTATATACGACAGCATCCCTGGCCAGGCCCGGGTAGACATCAAGCTGCAGCTTGAAAGTCCGGAGCGTGACGTGTCGCACATACTGAAGGACCTTGCGCAGCGGTTGTTTGCTCTGGAAAAGGCTACGTTGCGCGACGAAGAAGGACCGGTGGAGAAATATATTGCAAAAGAAGAGCCCTGGGCCTGGCTGGAGGTGGCCGAATTGCCGCCACCAGTGGAGGCAACAGGATGGTGGCGGTGGGGTGAAACAGCGGCAAGGGTGCCACCGTTGGCCGTGGGAGAGGTTGTGGGTTGGGCGGAGGCCTTCACCTCACCGCCGCCGGTGGAATTAAGTGACAGCACAGCCTGGAGCGATGAGTTGGATGTCAGTCAATACAGTTTGTTGCCCTCGGAAAATCTTTACCCGCGGGAAGACCTATATCCAATGTAATGTAAGGAGGAAAGCATGATGAACGATAAAGCAATAACATCCTGGCTTGGTCAGTGGGAAATCATAGCCCATGACGCCCAGGGCCGTGAACTTTGGCGGGATGAAGTCCGGCCGAACCTGATCACGGATGCCGGGCTGAACATGATCCGCGACATTCTGCGGGGAACAATTACCGACGGCAAAATAAAATACGTCGCTCTGGGTAACGGTACTACTGCACCAGATCCCAGCCAAACTCAACTGGTCGCTGAACAATTCCGCAAGCAGGTGACGAGCCAAAATCCTGACCCGGTAACGCCGGGGAAGCTCTATACAGAGCTTTACATCGCCGACACGGAAGCTAATAATTTCAAGTGCGAAGAAATCGGCTGGTTTGCCGGGGCGGAGGCTACGGCCACAGCAAACACGGGCATAATGATTGCCCGTGTTTTGTATTCAAGGCAGAAAAGTTCGACTGAAAGCTGGACTATCCGGCGGACGGATACGATCTCCAGGGGGTAGGTGATGTAGATGGCCTTAGGTGACTACCAGAAAACGACATACGTAAACTACGGGCCGCCGGGCATATCGGCGGAACGTTTGAATAACAACGAGAATAAGACAGATGAACTGGATAAGGCCGTAGCTGCGCTGGATACATCGGTTAATACGTTGGTAAATGATACAGCAAACCTTAAAAAGGTAAACGTCATCTTCTGGTTAGGGGGGATTTAGGTGGCAGCAAAAGACCGTCTCTACAAAGGCCAGCCTGGGACAGTTGATGCTAATTTATTTACGGCGGTAAAAGACTATGAGGGTTTGATCATTTGGGCAGTTAACGGCACGACAGCAACGGTACCTTTGACTTTGACCCATGTGGATACGTCGAATAATTCTATGCCACTAGTTTCCATGTGCATTCCTGCTGGCGGCACAGCCGATATTCGTGTGCCTGTGCATATTTACGCAAATGAAAGTGTGAAAGGTCACCAGGGTATTGCTGGTGCGCTAACGATCTTTATAGACGGGGTGTTGAGCTTATGAGTGTACAGGTGACATCCACTTTACCCATTTCTTTTGTTCCAGACTGGTACAAGTTGTTGACTGGGCTTATTTGTGTAAATGACGGCGTCGATGGTACGTTTTCGCCAAGCGCCGATGTCACTTTGACTGGTGGCAGGGTGTACCGATTTTCTTCCGTGTACATACCCTCCGGTGTTATGGTCTCGGTTAGTGCGTCACCTATTGTAATACTGTCGAGTTCTGACATCGTTATCGATGGGTTGCTGACAGCATCAGGTCGCGGGGCAAGTGGAGGAAGTGGGGCAATCATCAGTGGTACTGCCAACGGGAACGCTGGCAAAAACGGGGCCGGTTTCGCCGCACCTGGCGGAGCTGGAGGCTACTACAGTTCCGCCTTGGGCGGAGCAGGGGGTGCTACAGCCATAGGAGGCCCGAGCGGTAGCAGCGATCCATCGAGGCTTACTGCGACAAGTGCATACCTGCTTGCAGCACCGCCTGACCTTTCTACGCTATTTACCTACCAGGGCGGTGGTGGAGGTGGGGGAGGAGCAAGTAGTAGTAACTCTAGTTTCTCCGCTTATGGTGGCACAGGGGGGAGTGGAGGCGGACTTGTGCTGTGTATAGCCGCACGCGCTACCAAGGGTAGTGGAGCGATTAGAGCTGACGGCATTGATGGAAATGCTGGGAGCGGCACCTCTTCTACTTATTGCCGTGCTGGCGGCGGTGGTGGTGGCGGCGGCGGTATAGTTATTGCTGTTGCTAGAGAAATCTCTATATCGACAATTTCCGCCGCTGGTGGACGTGGTGGCAACGGGTATAATGGGGGTTCATCTGGCGGTAATGGTGGTAACGGTGTCGTTTTCAGGTTGGTGATGGCGTGATGGCGAGGTTAGAGCGTAACGGTTTTCAGGTGTTTTGCGTGGAGTCCGAAGGAACATGGCTATACGATGTCTTACCCGCTGTCCTCTCTGTGGATAAGCCTGTTATCAGGGCTGACGGCGCAGATACCGCCGTTGCAACCGCCGAAGTCCCTGTCGGAACTACAGAGATAACTTTCTATCACAGCGATACCGATGACGTCATAACCACTGTACCTGTTGATCCTGTAACCCATACGGCAACTTTCCAGATAACGGCAACAACGCCGGGGGCGATAAGGATTCGTGCGGGGGAACCGACGAGAACGAGACTGAACGAGGTGGTAATCAATGCGTCCTAAGCAGGTACAGGGCAACAAGGTGGTATTCGCAGACGAAAAGCAGGAGGAACAGAAGCAGCGCCAGGCCAAGCTCGCCGTCCTCGCCGACAAGAAGGCGAAGGGCAAGTTGGCGCTGGAGGATATAGACGCCAAGCTGGACGTGGTATTGGAGATGCTGGAGAAACTGTTGGCTAGATAGATATTTGGACTTAAATGCGTAATAAGACTTGGGGCTCCCGGTGATCGGTTGGGTGCCCTGGATTATTTCACGTGAAATACGTGCCGCCGAATGTTACAGGAGGTGGGGCGTTTGGAACAGGAGATCATCCGCCTAGCCGCTAGCCAGGGCCTGTGGGCAGTGCTCTTCGTGGCGCTGCTTTTTTATGTGCTGCGGGAGAATGTCAAGCGTGAAGAACGGCTTTTATCGGCGCTGGAGAGGCTGTCCACACAATATGAAGCGCTTGCTAGGGATGTAGGGGAAGTGCGAGACGATGTAAAAGAGTTGAAAGGTAAGGTGGGAGCATGAAAAAGGTTGTGCTTGACCCCGGACACGGCGGCCCTGATCCAGGGGCTATCGGGCCGACTGGAGTGCAGGAGAAGGTAATCACTCTGGCAATAGCCAAGGAGGTTGCCGACCTACTCAAACCGGTGGTCGAGGTAAAGTTGACCCGGGTGGATGACAGGGCGTTAGCGGGCACAGTAAGCGCTGACCTTTCTGCCCGGGCTGCCATGGCCAACACTTGGGCAGCGGACTGCTTTGTGTCAATTCATTGTAATTCAGCTACGAACCGAGAGGCAGCAGGTACAGAGGTGTTTTGCTTTACCCTGGGCGGACAAGGGGAAAGGCTAGCCAAAGTTATCCATGGCAAACTCATACCCGCCCTGGGGTTGCCAGACCGGGGTGTGAAAACAGCCAATTTCGCTGTGCTTCGGCAGACAAAAATGCCGGCGTGCCTGGTTGAGTTGGCTTTCATATCGAACCCCACCGAGGAGGCCCTTCTGGAAAGCCCGGACTTCCAGGAGAAGGCCGCCCGGGCAATCGCCCAAGGTATAGCAGACTTCCTTGAGGTGCAACTTCGACCCGGTTTTGAACAAACACCTGCGCCGGCGGATCCTCCTGCGAAAGATACGGTAAAGGTTGTGGCTGGTAATAAGGCTATTGAAGGCGTGTTGATTAACGGCACGACTTACGCCCCGGTCAGGGATTTGGCCCAGGCGTTAGGAAAGAAAGTTAGGTGGGTACAAGAGCAAAAGACCGTGGTTGTTGAATAACACCAAGGAGATGAGATAAATGCTTAAGCAGAAAATTAGTTCCCGTAAGTTTTGGGTGGCCGTGGCCGGCGCAGTCTTAATCATCGCCAATGAGGGCTTCGGCCTGGGTATTCCCGAGGATGCCTATTGGCAGATTGTAGCTCTGGTACTTGGATACGTGTTTGGAGAGGCTGCCGTGGACATCGCCCGGGCTAAGGTAGTGCAGGGAGGCGGGCAGGATGCCGGAAAATAACCCCTGCCCGCACTGTGCCGAGTTGGAACGGCAATTGGCCTGGCTCCAAGAAGAAAACCGGAAAATGAGATTGGAGATCGAGCGGCTTAGAAAGGTCCTGGAGAATATTTCATTCAGCGCCAGCGCGGCGGTGATAGAGAAGTGAGACCGACCTTCGATGAAATCTACATGGACGTGGTTGACGTTATTGCCCGGCGCTCCACCTGCCTGCGGAAAAAAGTAGGGGCGGTGATTGTGGTGGACCGGCGCATCCTCTCCCACGGATACAACGGGGTGGTCAGCGGGGCGGAACACTGCATTGACACCGGGCAGTGCCTGAAAGACCTGGCGGGCCGGGAAGATTACAAGCCCTGCGTCCACGCCGAGCAAAACGCCATCTGCCTTTGTGCCAAGCGCGGCCTGGCCGTGGCCGGCGGAACCCTGTACGTGAACGCCGACCCCTGCTTGACCTGCGCCAAGCTCATTGTGTCGTGTGCTATTTCCCGGGTGGTGGTGCGCCGGGACGGGCACACGGGGGAGGGGATCGAGTTTTTAAGGCGGCATGGAGTAATAGTGGAGGAGTGGCCCCCGGGGAAATGACCCCGGGGGTTTGGTTTTGGTGTAAATAAGTTGCCGCCCAGTTGCCGCCCAAATGTGCTACCTGAGGCGCAAAATTACTACCTGGAAAGGCAATACCGTTTCGGGAAAACCTTGATATACCTGGCTTTATAACACTATACCACCCCAGGTAACCTATATCCCAAGACACTCGTAATGCGCAGGCCGTCGGTCCGAATCCGACTACCAGCTCCAGGAAAGCAAGGCTTCCGGGAATTAGACCCGGGGGCCGTTATTTTTTAGAAGTTTCCCTAATCTCCCATCTTCTCCTTTTC
>Ga0224486_100194_pt1 | contig 26512 bp, 25 predicted proteins | sample TexhydDE_CT_test_FD_172013 | JGI IMG/M metagenome (GOLD analysis project Ga0224486, IMG submission 172013) | Fracking water microbial communities from deep shales in Oklahoma, United States - hydraulically fractured wells DE_CT_test ... | reverse complement strand
GATGAGTGTAGCGCACAAATTGCTAAGGACGATATTTGCTATGATGAAAAAGCGCGAGAAATTCAACATCGATCATACATTTTCGTCTTCTACTCAAAATTTAATTTTACATAGTTGACTCCTGTATAACCACTTTTTGGTTTACTTCAATCGCTGTCAGTTTCCCACCGTACACACATCCTGTATCGATTCCTATTTTATCTTCATCAAAATATACCTCTTCAAAGGGCGTGTGACCAAAAACAACTACAAAGCCCAGGTTATGTCTTTTAAGTATAAACTCTTCCCTAATCCATATCAAATCCCTTGGCTCCTGTTTCTCAATTGGCACATTTGGTCTAACGCCACCATGGACAAATAGATATTTCCCTTCGATGTGGTAGTATTTAGTATTTCTGTAGAAGCTCATGTGCTCCTCGTTCGTTTCTAATTGAATAAGATTTCCGTAACTTCTAATTGTTGCCTGTGCTCCGTTTAAGTTCCATAAAAAGATATCATCGTTATTATCGATAACATCAAGCAACATCTGTTCGTGGTTTCCTCTTAAAAACACACACTGCGTCATCTTAGAGAGCAGGAGCAAAAAATCAACAACTCCCTTCGCATCGGGCCCTCTGTCTATATAATCACCCAGGAAGATTAACTTATCGTGCTCACTCGGTGATATTCTTTCTATCACTCTTTCCAAAGCTCTCAAACAACCATGAATATCACCTATTGCCCATAATCCCATTTAACCGAACTCCTCATCGATATTTTGTTATTTTTTCTTTTTAGTTTTCGTTGTAGAAGTCTTTGAATTCTTTGACTTCGAAGTTTGACTCTTCTTGTAAAATCTTTTCTTGCTATAGTTACTCGATGAATTCTTTTCCTGTGTATTACTTTCTTTGTTGATTCCTTCTTGAATTTCTTGCTCTAATTCGTCCTGTTCGTTTGAATTTTGTTCTTTCACCACATAAAGCTTATTACCATCTATGACTCCGAATATATCCGGTTTTAAAGCCTTGTTTGCTTTACAATGTGGGCAGTGTAAGTATAGGCCGAACTTTCCAACTTTGAGTTTGTAGTTACCTGAACAGTCTTCACACTGGATATCTGTATCAAAATCTATAGCAAAAAACTCATTCTTAGCTTTTTCCAAATCCTTGTTGAACTCCTTGAGGAACGTCTTGACAACCTCTTTCCAATCCCTTTTACCATTTTCAATTTCGTCGAGGTCCTTTTCCATCTCGGCAGTAAATCCCTTGTCCACTATATCCGGAAACCTTTGCTCAAGATAATGGTTCACGACAAATCCAAGAATTGTAGGAATCAGAGTTTTTCTTTTCTTAACAACGTATCCTCTATCCAAAAGTGTTTGGATAATCGTCGCATACGTGCTTGGTCGACCTATGCCTTCCGCTTCTAATGTCTTAACGAGTGAAGCTTCCGTGTATCTATCCGGAGGTGTTGTTTGTGATTCTGCTGTTTTAACCTCGACCGAGTATTCTTCATTAACCTTAAGTTCCTTATGTTCTTCGCTTAGTTCGTTGTCTAATGTGTAAACTTTTTCAAATCCATCAAATATACGTTCTCTTATACTTGCCTCAAAAACATATCTACCACTCTCGAAATCGTAGCTGTACTGTTTGTAAACCGCACTACTCATTTGCGATGCGATGAATCGCTTCCAAATCAGTTCGTATAACTTATGGTGGTCTTTGTCCAGCAATTCTTTAGCCTTTTCTGGGGTAATATTTATATCAACTGGCCTGATACACTCGTGGGCATCCTGTATTTTTCCTTTGGTCTTCGAGTTTTTCTTGGAAGTTCCACTTGCACTTCCATTTAGGTATTCTTTTCCGAAATTTTTCAAAATGAACGCTTCTGCTGCCTCTTTCGCTTCATCGGAAACTCTTGTTGAATCTGTTCTCATGTAGGTTATAAATGCAATGTGCCCTTCTTTTGTATCAACACCTTCGTACAACTCTTGAGCTATTCGCATCGTTTTAGAAACTGGGAAGCCGAGCTTGCTTGCCGCATCCTGTTGCAATGTACTGGTTATAAACGGTGCAGGTGGATTTTTCTTTACTTCCTTGATATCTACATCCACTAAACGCACGCTCTTTACGTTTTTAACCACATCTTTTGCAATATCTTCATTTATATCTGTGGGTTTCACCTTTTTACCATCTATCTTTGTTAAATAAGCCTTCAACCCTGCGATATCTATCCAAACTTTGAAATACTTCTGTGGAACAAATCTAAGCCGTTCTCTTTCACGTTCACAGATTATTTTTAGAGCGGCAGATTGTACTCTCCCTGCACTTTTTGCATCCTTTATGATACGCCAAAGAAGTGGGCTAATCGTATAACCTACTATTCTGTCAAGTACTCTTCTAGCAAGTTGAGCGTTGACTTTGTTCATGTCTATCTCCCTTGGGTTCTTAACAGCTTCCTTTATCGCGCGCTCGGTAATTTCGGTGAATGTGATCCTGTTCTTTCCCTTGACTCCAAGGATTGTTGAGAGATGCCAGGCAATGGCTTCTCCTTCTCTGTCCTGGTCGGAAGCAAGTAACACTTCTTTTCCTGAAGTTATCTTCTTTATCTGCTCAACAACACTCTCTTTGCCTGGTATAATCTCAAAATCCAATTTAAGCGAATCAAGGTCCACACCAAACTGTTTCTGTGGAAGGTCACGGATGTGACCTTTTGAAGATATGACCTGGTAATCACTTCCAAGGATTCGCTCTATTGTTTTCGCTTTCGCAGGTGACTCAACGATAATAACTTTTCTCTTTTCTGTCTTTGCCTCATCCTTCTTGTGATATTCCTCTACACCCTGTTGGCTGTTTTGTTTTTCCAAGTCATCTCTTTTGTCTTTGGTCTTGGATTTTGCCATAGCTTTCACCTACTTCCTTTATTTAAGGAAAAACCTTCTGCTAAGATTCGAGTCGTATTCACTCCAATCTTTTTCCTTATCCTCCTTGTCTATTATCTGCATCACACGATTAATCTTGGAATCCATATTTTCAATAAAGTGAAGCACAAGTGCCTCTGGGGTTTTTGGTAACACAGGCGAGCCCCACTCGAATTCACCATGATGGGATGCAATAAGGTGTTTTAATTTCAAGAACTTCTCATAGGATATTCCCCTTGCCTTTTGAGCTAGCATTTCGATTCCTATGATGATATGCCCCACCAATTCACCTTCCGTTGTCACTTCTATGCCATTGTAATTAACTGTGTATTCCTTGACCTTTCCAATATCATGTAACAACGCACCTGTCACAAGTAAATCTCTATCAAATTGGTTGTAAATCCTACAAACACTGTCGACAAGTTTCGCAACGGTCAGCGAGTGTTCCAATAATCCACCTTTATATGCGTGATGTATCCTCATTCCCGCCGGTGAACTCTTAAACATTTCTACAAAATTTTTGTCCTCAACAAAGAATCTTTGAAGTATTGTTTTGTAATCTTCGTCTCGGATTGTATCAATCAACCTGAGAACCGATTTATACATTTCTTCAACATTTTCAGCACTCTTAACAAAACGTTCAATATCGTATTCATTTTCAGAAAGCTTCTTTATAGCGTCCTGTTCGTTTAAGATATTTATCTGTACACGCTCCTCGAAATACACAACTTTTCCTCTGACGTTGACAACATGACCAACCTGGAGTTTTTCATCGTTTGCCTCAGCGTTGTACCAATCAACAGCCCGAATGCTTCCGGTTCTGTCTTCCAACGTTAAAAGCAGGAACTTTTTACCATCTTTTGCTTCTTGGAGTTTTTTGCTCTTAATTTTGTATATTCCATCGATTTCTTTGTCGATCCAGTTCCGCAGTTCCTCCACATAAGGAGACCTAAGCTTTTCAAGAGTTTCTCTGAATCTGTTCACAATTCCAACCCCTCGTATTTTCTTGGTACCCGTTCGGAGATTCTGCAGGTTACCTCGTAGTTTATTGTTCCTACTAATTTCGCTATTTCCTCAGCAGTAATTTGATTAGCGCCTTGCTTGCCAATCAAAACCACCTCATCGCCTATCTTGACGTCTTCCAAGTGGCTAACATCTACCATGAACTGGTCCATACAGACTCTTCCAACAATTGGACACTTTTCCCCGTGTATTAATACATATCCCTTGTTTGATAAGCTTCGCCAATATCCATCAGCGTATCCAACAGGAATGGTTGCAATCCTCATTTCAGTGTACGCAGTGAACGTTCGACCGTAACTTACCGTGTCTCCAGGCTGTATGGTTTTTACATGTGAAACAACTGTTTTCCAAGTGAGTACAGGTTTCAATTTATCACTCTTGACCGTATCACCTGGTTGTAAACCGTAACTCGCAATACCAACCCTGACGTAATCGAAACAATTGACAACTCTTGATATCCCCGCCCCACTGTTGCAAACATGTTTTATCTTGACATCCAAATCGAGTTTCGAAAACTCTTCTGCCTGCTTTTGAGTAAATGCCACATCCGACTCTTCCAAACTATCAGCTACAGCAAAGTGAGTGTAGGCTCCTTCAACCTCAAATCCCGCTTTCCGTGCTGCTTTAACAAATTCTATTGCTTCGGCAGGTGGGATACCCAATCTGCGCATTCCTGTGTCTATCTTTACATGACACTTTGGTTTGAAAGCTTCTTTCGAATACCGCCAAAGTTGCTCCCAAGAGTAAAGTGTTATGATTATGTTATGCTTGTAAGCTATTTGAAGCATGTCTGGTTCGATGTAATTAAAAACCAGGATGTTAGACTTTAAACCGTGTTTACGTAATTCAAGGGCTTCTTCTAAAAACGCTACCGCAAAATAGTCCATTCCTGCCCGTTCCGCTGCTTTGGATAGCACAACCGCACCATGACCATACGCATTTGCTTTAACAACAGGCATGACCTTAGCCGGTGCACAATGCTCTTGGAAGAAACGGAGGTTGTCGATATAGTTCCTAACGTTTATCACAGCGTATGTTCTTCGACTTTCCACAAGCAGCGCCTCCCAACCCTTCTATTTACACATCTTTTGCAAATCGTTTGGTAAACTTGATAAAACCACCTGGACACCATCAATAGGCGGTAGTTTGTACACCTTCCATCGCGTTCTTATTTTTGTTTCAAAAACTCCATCTTCAACTTCAATTATATCACTTAAGGGAACTGAAAAGTATATTGTTGAAATTTTATCCTTTGAAACCTCCAACTTTAATATAAAACTTTCTATCAAAAAGAAGACAAGCCCAGCATAAGCTGATAAAAGTACAAAGACCATTAAACTTGATAACTGCAAAGAAAAAAGATAGAGCACAACAGGTGTGCTCAAAATTATCTCTAACAGTATTAAAACTTTATACCACTTCTTTACTCTCAAGACCATACTCATCACTCATTCAATTTCAAAAAAAGCGGGGTGTATCCCCGCTTTTTATGCCTCTACTGCTACGGATTGTGATTTACTTACGTACCTTTTGACCTTACCTGCTTTTAAACAGCTTGTACAAACGTTCATCCTTTTCACAGTTCCGTTTTCAAGTAGAACCCTTACTTTCTGAACATTTGGCTTAAACCATCTGTTCGTGTGTCTGTTGGAGTGGCTGACGTTCTTACCTGCTCTTGGTTCTTTTCCGCAAATTTCGCACTTTGCCATGACCGCTTCCTCCTTTATTTTGATTTTAATTACTATATCAATTAAGCCACACTACAGTAGGGACCACTACGTGGTATATTATACCAATTCTCTTTGCAAATTCAAGTAGGATTTTTTGTAGCTTAGGTTAATTTTATCTGATTTCTTGGACTTGGACCGTATTTGTTGTTCCAGGTTTACCCCAAGGAATACCAGCAACAATGACAACTTTATCACCAGGCTGGACAAATCCTAATTCTTTGGCTTTTTTCGTAACCTCCTCTATCATCTCATCCGTTGTTAAACTCTTTTCAAGCATTACAGGAACCACGCCCCAAACTAACGATAACCTACAGAACGTTTCATAGGAATTTGTTGCAGCCATTATGGGTATCGATGGTTTGTATTTAGAGACATGGATAGCAGTCGCTCCTGTTCCCGTCGCGGTTATTATGAGCTTCGCGTCGATGTTTTTGGCAAGATTAGTCGCTGCGTAAGAAATCGCACTTGGGAGATCCAAACTCGACGAATACTCTTTTAACCAGTCAAGTCTAAATGTTTCGTACTCTTCCATAAAGGATTCAGTGTTCTTTGCCACTTCATCCATAACCCGTACAGCTTCGCATGGATACTTACCAATTGAAGTCTCTGCGGAAAGCATTACGGCATCCGTTCCATCTAAAATGGCGTTCGATATATCAGTTACTTCAGCTCTGGTCGGAGTTGCGCTATTTATCATACTTTCAAGCATTTGGGTTGCGGTAATCACGGGTTTTTTATAAAGATTCGCAACTTCTATTATCCGCTTCTGAGCAATTGGAACCTGGGCTATGGGAATTTCGACTCCAAGGTCTCCTCGTGCAACCATCACAGCATCCGCCTTAATTACAATCTCTTCAAGATTATTTAAAGCTTGTGCGGTCTCTATCTTCGCTACTATAGGGATGTCCGTTAGTCTTTTCGCATCTTCAACATCTTTTGCTTTCCTAACAAATGAAAGTGCAAAGTAATCTATCCTTTCCTCATTTCCAAGTCTAATAAATTCTTTGTCCCGGTCTGTAATAGATGGTATAGAGATGTCGACACCTGGAAGGTTGACACCTCTTTTGTGTGTTATCGTTCCACCGCGGTCAATTACGCATATTATAGCTTTTCTGGACTTATCGATGTCCTTAACTGTTAAAGAAACTGCTCCATCATTAATTAATATCCTTTCACCAGGTTTGATTTCCTCGTAGAGTTTATCGTAGTTTATCCAAAAGCGTTGTGAATTACCAACAAATTCTTCGCCACATACAATTTCTACTTCTTTTCCATCCTCGAGTGTTATGTAATCTGTTTCAAACATTCCCGTTCTTATCTTTGGACCAGCTAAGTCTAAGAGTATGGCAAATTGATACCCTTTTTCTCTCACCCTCTTTAGCCTTTCAATCCTTTCTCTGTGAACCTCTATTGTCTCGTGCGATGAATTCAACCTGAAGACATTAACCCCACATTCCAAGAGTTTAACAATATTTTCTTCCGATTCGCTCGCAGGTCCAATAGTCGCAACAATCTTTGTTTTTCTCACCCTTACACCTCCAATCTTCTTTTTGCTTGAGAAAGCTTTATATTTTTCAAGTATCGCCTTTTTCATATTATACCACAAAACCAAAAGAAAAAAGCCCGCGACTTATTGCTGTCACGGGCTTTTCTACCAATTTCTTTTATATGGGTTATTATTCAATGTTCCATTTCATTATACCAACGATAAGAACCACAACGTAAGCCCATGTGATTGAGAAAAGTGGTATAAGAGCTGCACTCTTCACCCAGAAAAAGTCAACAACGTTTAGGGCAATCATTACCACACTCATTAAGACTGCTTTTCTCATACCTTGTCTAACCCTCAGCTCACCAAAATCCTTGGCAATGAGGAAAGTAAAAATAGCCAGAATAACGTATGCTACCGGGGATATAGAGAGTCCTAACTTTGAGAAGAAGAGCTTGAAATCTTCTGAGAAGAAACCAACAGAGATAAGTATGTAAACTCCTGAAACAACGTTTGCAATGTTCATAGACGCCTTTGCCTGCTGTATTACCGCAAGCAATATAGGCACTGCTAAAACTATGTTTGCTATGAACATCAAAACAGAATACGCATTCACATTCGTCATTCAAACCACATCCTTATGACCTTACAATGTGGCTTTGTATTCATCTTCCGTCAAAAGCTCGTCAAGTTCCGCAGGATTCGACATTTCTATTTGAACAAGCCAACCTTCACCCTCTGGGTCTTGGTTTATCAATTCTGGCGTGGCGTTTACCTTATCGTTGACTGCTACTATCTTACCACTGACTGGTGCATATACATCGCCAGCTGCTTTGACGCTCTCAAGCGATACTATTCTTTCTCCCTTTTTAACTTCCTTGCCAACAGCAGGAAGTTCTACGTAAACAATGTCTCCAAGTTGTTCTTGTGCATAGTTTGAAACTCCTACTTTTCCTGTTTCAGTGTCGATCCATTCATGAGTTTTTGTGTACTTTTTCATCCCATCATACCTCCCTTGAGCTTTATTGTGAATTTATTTGCTAATTAATTATAGCACACCTTGTAAAGTTATCCAACATCCAAAAACCTGATTCGCTCTCCATAAATCCTATATACCTCTCTTATTATCTCACTATCTGGATAATTTTCAACTATGCGCTTAGCATCTTCTCGTGCTATTAACATGAGTTCTGTATCTGAGATAATATCTGCCACTTTAAACTCAGGAAGCCCATGCTGGCGTGTTCCAAAGAATTCACCTGGTCCTCGCAATCTTAAGTCGTATTCTGATATCTTGAACCCATCGTTCGTACTTGCGAAGAATTGTAATCTGTCCCACGCCTCCTCGCCTGCTTCACTCACTATGAGGAAACAATAACTTTGTTTTTCGCCCCTTCCTACTCTTCCTCTTAGTTGGTGCAACTGCGCAAGCCCGAATCTTTCAGCATTCTCAATGACCATTATCGTTGCGTTAGGTACATCCACCCCAACTTCTATAACAGATGTTGAGACCAATATCTTGATTTCTCCTCTTACAAATTTACTCATTACATCGCTTTTTTCTTCGTCAGACATCCGTCCGTGGAGCAAGCCCATGGGAATATCGGGAAACGCTTCCTTGCTTAATGTACGGTACATATCCTCCGCCGCTTTCGCGTTGATTGCTTCCGATTGTTCAATCAAGGGGTAAACTATGTAAGCTTGGTCTCCATTCTCAAGGACCTGCTCTCTAACGAATTTGTAGACTTCTTTTGCTCGTGTGTGCCTCAATGTAAACGTTTTGATTTCCTTCCTACCTGGAGGCATTTCATCAATAACAGACACATCCAAGTCTCCGTAGAGTGTTAGAGAAAGTGTCCTTGGGATAGGTGTCGCAGTCATGATGAGTGTATCGACGACCTTTCCTTTCGATATTAGTTCTTCCCTTTGCTTTACACCGAATCTGTGTTGCTCATCAATTATCACAAGACCAAGGTTTGCAAAGTGAACATCTTCCTGAATTAGCGCATGAGTACCAACTACAACATCCAAATCCCCGTTTCTTAGAGCAAACTTTATCTTTTCTTTTTCCCTTTGAGAAGTTGAACCAATGAGCAACGCAACCCTGATACCAAGTTCTGTCAAATGATTAAAGAGTTTTTGAAAATGTTGGATAGCAAGAATAGAAGTGGGAACCATAAACGCACTTTGATAACCTGCCTCGTAGTTGTCTATTATCGCAAGTTCAGCAACTAGCGTCTTACCGCTACCCACATCTCCTTGAAGTAATCTGTTCATCGGGTCCGGACTTCGCATATCTTCGCGAATTTCTGCATGTGCCCTCTTTTGTGCGTTCGTAAGTTTAAACGGTAACTTTGATATGAATTCCTCAGCAAGCCTACCGGAAAAGCTCTTAGGAATTCCTCCAACTTGTTTGACATTCCGCTTGGACAGATATAATGCTGTTTGAAACAGAAGAAGTTCCTCATATGCCAGACGCTTTCGAGATATCTTGTAATGGAAAGAACTCTTCGGAAAATGCATCCCGGTATAGGCTTTCCAGACATCGATAAGTCTTCTTTCTTCAAGTATTTCTTTCGGTATCAAATCTCTCAAATTACATATGCTAGGCAAGTTGTCTGCAATAATTTTTCTGATAGTCCTCTGTGTTAGGTTTTCAGTTAGAGGATATATAGGCAATATTGTTCTTTCCGGAGAATCACTTAACGAAATCTCAGGGTTTTGTATCTCCATCGCTCCAAAAAAACCTCTTTTAACACTCCCAGTTACATAAACCTCTCTACCTACTAGTTGTTTAAGTTCCATTTCTTTAAATTCTTGGTTGAACCACTTCAAAATAACCTGGTTTATCCCGTCTTGCAAAAGTGCGCTAACAATTATCAAGTCACCTTTTTTGGTTTTTTCTACGCTCTTCAAAATTCCCTTAGTCGTAATTTTTTCATTTTCTCGAACGTACATCAGTGGTATAACTTTTCTTCTGTCTTCGTAATCCCTCGGAAAGAAACTTATCAAATCTCCTATAGTCTGAATTCCAAGTTTTCTAAGTAGTTTTTCCCTTGCAGGTCCTACACCTTTTGCATATTTTATAGGAACATCCAACGACTTAGCAAACTCCGACGACTCACAAGTAACGGAGTATGTCAGAAAATTGTATTTAAAACGCTCAACCATTCCTCGAACATGGGAAAGTCTTTTTAGTGCACGATGTGTTGGAAGTTTTTTTGCCTCGATTATGTAGTTTCTAAATTCTTCGAGCTTAACCTGTATTTCAACGTCAGAAAGAAGAGGATCATCTATCCTTTCGTAGTTGTCCTCAATATATTCGATGAGAGCGTTTAGGGCTTCTTCACTTATTTCTCTTGATATTTCATAGCAATTATCAAGAAATTCTTCGATGAGCAACATACTTACACCCTCTTTTTGAGGTCTTTAATAGTACATAAAAAGGTACGTCCAAAGACCGCTATTTTGGAACCTTATCTTTTTAGTAGCCCTTCCAAAAATTTTCTCAAAATCCTTGTCAGGATGTAGCAGATAAAAATTCGCATTCGGAAACTTTTCTCTCAAAATCTTTATATCCCTAATTACCTTACCATCATCTAACCTTTGACCATACGGGAGATTGGAAATTACCCAAGCTTTTTCGGTGAATACAGGCAAATCTCTAAAGTCCAAGCACGAAAATTCAACCGGTAAGGTTGTCTGAAAGATTTTGGAAGCTATTCTTAAGTTTTCTTGAGCAATTTGTATAACTTGGCAATCGATATCACTTCCTTTGATAATTTTCCGAGAAGGTTTTTCAGAAAGATTCTGAAGGTCTTTTAAAGCTTCTTTCTTTGATTTTCTCCATTCCTCTTTTAAAATCATCCAGTTCTCAGAGATATACTTCTTATTTACATTCGGCAAATTTATAGTACTCGCCTCTATGGGAATTGTACCACTGCCACAGAAAGGGTCAAAAAGGGCTGGACTTTCATTGTTAGTATTCAAATCCAATCTTGAAAGCGTAATAATTGCTGCGGCTATTGTCTCTCTAAGTGGCGCTTTACTTGTCTTTAAACGATAACCACGCTTTGATAATGCATCTCCAGAAGTATCGAGCAATAAGTATGCCTCGTCATCCTTCAATACGAGGATGAAACTGTAGACAGGACCACTTTCGTCAGTTCCACCTAAGCTTTCAACAATTGCCTTTTTTAAAACAGAAGCAACCGCCCCAGTTGCACTGAGTTTTGAATTTGTTATCTTCAGTTTGTCTATAACAATCCTTGCGTTCTTTTGAACAATTTCCTTCAAATTTGAATATTTCACATTATCAAAAAGCTCATCGAACGTTTCTGCTTTGAATTTTTTTATCAATATCGATATTCTATCTGCTGTTTTCATATACATGTTCAAAAAAGGCAAGTCTTCCAACCTTGCTTTAAAAAATATCCTCCCGGAGGAGGAATAATAGACCTTGTATCCAAATTTTTTAAGTTCTAATGCCACCGCACCTTCCAACCCCGAAGAACAGAAAGCAACAATGTCAAAAAGTCCACTACTATTGTTATCTGCACCGATACTCATGAGAACCTCCAACTCTTGAATTTTTTTCTTTTTCTTATGTCCGAACTATCGCTATTATTATCCACCCGGCCTATCATGGCTTTCAAATGTTCCTTTCTTTTTATTTGAGAAAATCAAACTGTCATCGAGGACTACGACTCCAGTTCCTTCAAATACTACACCCTCATCTACGTTAACAGAAAAGAGCATACGATTGACAACATTGTTATAGATAATATGTCCGAAGACGTTCGTTTTCGAAACTTGAGCACCAATCCACATCTGCGCTTTTCTATAGAAAAATTTTGAAGGATAGCTTGTCCGCTCAAAACATATGAAAAGATTGGGAGGATTCTTAACGTAGTTTTCAATAATCCCTATCTCTGTGCCAATCAAAATACGAAAGACCGTATTATCAAACTTCACATCAACCTTTTTATCAACGGTGTGTTTATGTAACGCATATTGATAAATGTAGACCTTGTTCCCATCAAAATAGAATGTGTAAGGAACATCAAATTTATACCCATTTAGATTCGTAGTGATTAGTATGTCCACATCATACTCACTTGTTACTAAAGAACTTCCCGAGATGATAATCATTATTCACCATCTCTCTAATTCAAAAATTCAAAATTAATCAAAACTAAGTGTTCATCATCTCTCGTCTAAGCACTTCATATATGATGATACCAGCACTAACAGACACATTGAGTGAGTCAATGGAAGTTTTCATGGGTACTGAAACCAACTCATCACACGATTGTTTAACAAGTTGTCGTATCCCACTACCTTCGTTACCAAAAACGAGGGCTAGGGGCCTTTTTAAGTCCGCTTGCCATATAGGTTTACCTCTCATGTCTGCTCCATATACCCAAACGCCTCTTTCCTTGATTTTTTCGATGTATCTAGAAAGGTTTACGGTTATAGCTATCGGTACCCTAAAGACTGTACCAGCAGAGGCTTTAACCGCTCCTGGTGTAACATGCGCACTGTTGTCTTTGGTTAATACAACCATATCTACGCCAGCTGCAACACAGGTTCGAACAATAGCGCCGAGGTTTTGTGGGTCTTGGACCTGGTCAAGCAAAACAAGAAACGGGTTTTCTGGCAAATCGTTTTCATCTGCATACTCAAATTCACCGATATCAATCACTACACCTTGGTTCTTTTCTTCACCACACAACCTCTTCAAAACATTTTTTGGAGCCACTGAATACGGTATCTTTCTTTTTTTAACTTCTTCTATGAGACTTTCTAATTCTCTATCACCACTTTCGGAAAAGTAAACCATCTTTATCGGCTGCTTACTTTGAAAAAGCTCTTTGAGCACATTTCTACCATAGACTATCATTTTTCATTCACTTCCTCAACTTTTTTATATTCCTGCGATTTCACTTTATTCCAGTATTCATCCATCTCTTCAACGGTCATGTTCTCCAGTTTCTTTCCATCTTTCTCAATCTCCTTCTCCATTTTTTCAAACCTTGCGATGAATTTCTCTGTAGCTTTTCTAATCGCGCTTTCTGGGTCCACGTTTAAAAACCTTGCTAAGTTTACGATTGCAAAAAGTAAGTCTCCCATTTCTTCTTCTATTTCTTCCTCGTTTTTTGCGTTTTTCAGTTCTTTTACTTCTTCCTCAACTTTGTGCCATACATCTTCAATTTCTGTCCAGTCAAAACCTACACCAGCAGCGTTCTCTTGGACTCTACGAGCTAATGAAAGACCAGGCAAAGCATGGTTCACATCCCCAATACTCGAGCGTTTTTTCTGACCCTTTTCCTTTGCTTTTATTTCCTCCCAACGCGCATACGAATACCCTTGTGCATTACCAAACACATGCGGATGGCGTCTCACTAGCTTGTCGGAAAGCGTCTTTATAACATCTTCAATTGTAAATGCTCCCCGCTCTGCGGCAATTTGGGAATGAAAAACCACTTGCAAAAGTACGTCACCAAGTTCTTCTTTAAGTTCTTCATCGTCGTTATTATCAATAGCGTTAAGCACTTCGTACGCTTCTTCTATCAAATATGGCTTCAAGCTTTCATGCGTTTGTGCTTTATCCCACTCACATCCGTTTTCTCCTCGCAGTGTTGCCATAATTTCTACGAGTTTTTCGAACTCTTTTCCAACCATCTTCTTACTTCCTCCATTTCCAGCTTCAGGGACCTGCTCATCAATGATTTTATCGAATCAATCGGAGATTTTCTATTGTAAATTACTTCATAAACTTCTTTGATTATGGGGAGGTCATGCTTATTTCCGTGATTTTCTACAACTGCTTTACAGGTAAACGCCCCTTCCACTATTTCTTTACTTGCTTCCAATAGATAGACGGGGTCATACCCTTTTGCAACCATCTCCCCATAACGTCTGTTTCGGCTGTGTTTACTTCCACACGTGACTATCAAATCACCTATCCCTGCAAGTCCCATAAAAGTGAGAGGATTAGCTCCAAATTCTATAGAAAACCTTGCAATCTCATATAATCCACGCGTGATTAAAGCGGCTTTTGCGTTATCCCATCCACCAAGTCCATCAACGATACCTGCAGCTATCGCTATGACATTCTTGAGAGCTCCTGCCAGTTCTACACCGACAACATCATCGTGAACATACACTCTGAAGTAATCATTCGAAAATTCCCTTTGGAATTCCGAAGCCATTTCTCCCGCCACAACGACAGCTGTTGGTAACTTAAGCGCTACCTCCTCAGCGTGAGAAGGACCCGATAAAACCGCGTATTTACATCCTAAGGTTTCGTGAACTATCTCCGATACCCTCTTACCAGTCGCTATTTCTATACCCTTGGACAAATTAAGTACGATACTAACATCATAATCAATTTTCTCCAGCACGCTCCTTACAAACTGGACAGGTACTGCGATAATTAAGGCATCATAGTTCTTACCGACAGAAATATCAGCGGTTACCGGCACATTCAAGTCCACATCTGGAAGATGTGGCATTTTCTTTCTTTTATTCAATAAGTTTGCATGTTCTTCGCTATGTGCCCAAAGCAAAACCTCATGTCCATTGTCTTTCAGCATTTGAGCAATCGTACATCCCCAACTACCAGCACCAAGAATGAAATAGCGCATACAAGAACACCTCGAATCAAATATTAAGAATACGGAAAGTTATTTACCTTGTTCTTCTTCTGATGAAAGAAAATCCGCCAAAACCGATACAGACCATTTAACAGCTGGTGTTCTATAGGGGTTCGAAGCACTATCAAGCTTGATTATCCATTCTTTGCTTCCAGGTTCTTCTGGGTAAGCCACCAAATAATAGTGTTGTTGGAACTCGCCATCCGATGAAATTACTTTTATTAAGTAAGCATCATTCCCTGTTGATTTGTAAACACCTTTGACAACCACTACTTTCTTACCTTCTTTGAATACTTTATTGTGAAGCAACGGCAGTTTCTCTTCAGCAACGACGCTCCTAGCATGAGGCATTTCGTGCCTACCTCCTATCAGCCTTTCAATCTCTATATGCTTAACCTTTCTTATCACAAGCGAATAGATATTTCTGCCATACTTTATCCATTTTTGCTCGTAACGCGTCTTTATTTCTCTGTCTGGATTCTCCAAAAATTCGACAACTTCGAATCCCATTTCCTTTGCTGTTTCCATTGTCTGTTTCGCATACCATTCAACATCTGTTGCAAGCTCAAAAGTACCACCGTCGACAAGCACGTTCGAAAGTGTTTCAAAAAACTCTGGAACGATAACTCGCCTTCTTTCGTGGGATTTCTTGTCCCAGGGAATTGGAAAGTTCATTATCACTTTTTCAACACTCTTTGGTCCGAAAAATTCCCTGAGTCCAAACCTCGCATCGGTTATTACTAATCTAACGTTCTCAAGACTCTCCACTCTCTTATGAGCCTTTTTCATAGAAGTTATTGAAACCTCGAACCCGACAAAATTCTTTTCAGGATGCTTTATTGCATAAGACTGAAGATATTCACCACTCCCGAAACCGATTTCAACGATAATACCATTGTTGTTGCCAAAGACGGTGGACCAATCTATAGGTAAGTAATCAAATAAAGCGGGACGCACTTCTTTGGAAAAGACACCGTATTTTTCCAAGTCCTTCATACATTTACACCTCGTCTGTTTTACTTTTCTTGATTAACTATTCATATCACTTGAAATAAGCACTTAATTCTCTTATATACTGTCCTGACGGATATAATTTCTTATAAACTTCGTACTTCTTTGCTGCTTGCTCTTTTTGACCTAATTCGATATAACTAAGGATTTCGTAGTAGTACATGTCTTCTTTAAAGTAAACATCTAAGTTTTCTATAAGCGGTTCTATGTAAGAGAAAATCGCTACAGCATTTCCATATTGTCCTTCCACGTAGAATCTCAGACCTATCAAGAATAACTCTCTTAAGTCTTTCGTTTGCTTAAGAATTTGTTCAACAACTTCGTTTTGCTGAGACGAATTTACAGTCTTTTGCTCGACAACCTGCTGATTTTGTGAAGTAGAATTTGTCGAAGCATATGTAAGTTCCAATAAAGTCACAGAACCTTGTTCAAGAGTTTTTATGGTTTCCTTTGAGCTGGATAGTCCTGAAGAAACAACAGAGGTTTCATTCTCATTTAAAACTGAAGACTCAGAATTCTTTTGAGTAGAGGACAATATCTCTAATATTTTTGAGACATTTGATTTTAGTACTTCAAGATCTTTTTTTACATCATTGTCCAAAACACTTTGTTCTCTAGACTTCGCCACTGTTTCTTTGCTAGAAATCTCTTCCGATAACTTTTCTATCATCAGCGAAAGCTTATCAAACTTTTGTTCAAATTCCAAGATTTTTTCTGTAAGGTCTCCGCTGGCTTGACTGCTCTGCTCCTTAGCAGTTCCAGTCTGTTCTTTAATTTGCAAAACTTCTGAATAAAGAATGCTTATAGACTGCGACAGTGTTTCCAAACGTTTTTGAATTGCATCCAGTGACAGAATAAAGCTCCCCTGGTCATTTGTGGTTTTTGATGAATCTGCCGATTGGGAACTAAGCTGAGTAATCTGAGAAGAAATTTCACCCAACCTTGCCATAATGTTTTTCATACTTTCGTCAAGTTTTGCTTTCACAAGTTCCATCACGCTATCTTCTATCCTACCTAAACGCGTTTTAACAATAGCAAGTTCAGAATATATTCTTTCAAAATCATTAGAAGAAGACAAAGAGGCAGATTTTGCCGACGATGTTGTTTTCAAACCCTCTAATTTTCCTTCAAGAGACGCTATCCTTTCTTTTAGCGTCCTTACCTGCATACTAAGCTCTTTCAAAGCTGTGTCATCGTACTTTACAATTGTGGTCTGCGAACCGGAATTACCAGTCGAAACTCCTTTGTTCAAGCTCTCAGCAACTTGGGATATTTCTCTCTCAACGCCAGATAATTTTTCGTTTATCAGAGACAGCTGATCTGATAATGCTTTTGGTAAATCATTGTTCGAGACTTGCGTTGGATTTTCAAGCTTTTTGTTTATATAATCAAGGCTGGTTTTCACAACTTCCAAAGTCTTTGACAGTTCCTCGTATTTTTTAGTAATGTCGTTTGTATACCCTTCTATTTTTCCTTGAAGATTGGACATACTCTTTTCCAATTTTCCAAGTTGCAAAGTTCCAGATTTGGTGAAGTTCATAAAGGACACAACTAAGTTTACCAAAACCACTATGAAGATGACCAAAGTCAACGTAGGAAAAAGGAACGTGCCCAATGATTTTTGTTTCTTAACTTGGGTGAGAACAGGGTGTGTTTTATCAAGCTGGCTGAGTATTTCAGACAATAGTTGTATTTTCTTTTTATCCCCACGCTTTAACGCTGTTAAAAGTTCCATAGCGATGATTTCTATAACTTGAGGAAACTCCTTCTTTATTCTCTGAACTTCAGCGATAACTATTGGATAGTTCTCCTCATTAAACTCTTTGAGAATCTTCTCAAGTGCTTCTGAAACTTTGCTGACGTCTTTTTCTATGTTTTCAACGATATGTATATAAAGCTCTTGTCGTTCTTTTGGCATGAAATTGAATATCTCAACAGCTCTTGCATAATTCCCAGCCTTTACTTCCAATTCAAATAACAAATGGTTGTATTTCTTACCAAGTGCCTCCAATATGTTTCTCGCAAGGGAAATTTCATTATTTGATATCAAAAACCTTATAAATCGTTCAACCGAATCTGAATTCCTTTCAAAAGCATCGCCAAAATCTGAGTTTCTTTTCTCCACACCAGTTCACCCCTATTCCAAATTTCTTATTCGTTTTCTCTCAACGTTTTGAAAACATCTGGGATATAGTTTAAAATGTTGAACGCACTGTTCATGCCTTCCACGGGAACCATTTCACCAGCTAAACCAAACACATACACTCCAGCCTTTACCGCTTCGATAGGCTCAAGATGTTGAGAGATAAGACCTGCAAGTAATCCGGAAAGAATATCCCCACTTCCTGCTTTTGAGAGAGAAGTATTACCAGTTATGTTGAAGTATATTTTTTTGCCGTCTGAAATTATCGATGTTGCATCCTTTAAAACGGTTATCACACCATACTTTTCCGAGAATTCGTAGACAAGTTCGTAGTTTTGTTTGACATCTTCTAATGTTTTTTTTGTCAGTCTGGAGAACTCTCCAGGATGCGGAGTTAAAATCACTGATTTTGAAGGGTTCTTTTCCTTTAACAAGTCGATGTTCTGGGATAAAACATTAAGGCCATCAGCGTCTATTATCATGGTATTTGGCACTAACAAAAGCTTTCTTATTATATTTAGTTTTTCTTCGCTTTTCTGCGTATCCCAACCAGGTCCAACAACAAAAATAGCGTCTTTGTTAACAGTAGATATAAAATCTTCCAATCTTTCAACGTTGAAATCCTCACCAATATTCACACATATCAGTGATGGGTCATGATTCATAGCACATTCACACACTTTGGAAACAGAAACCACTTTTACCATGCTTGCTCCGCTTCTTAACGCAGCAAGCGAACTTAAAACGGGTGCACCTATGTATTTATTCGAACCTCCGATTATAACTACTTGTGAATATGTCCCTTTATTTGACCAACGAGGTCTGCTTGGAAGTCGCAATTTCTCGGTGGTTATAAGTTCTTTGTTGATGCCGTATGTCAGCATATTCAAACTGGGAATGCCTATCTTTGCAATCTTAAGTTTTCCGCACAATTCTCGACCTGGAAACAGGAAGTGTCCCACTTTCGGTAAACCAAAAGTTACAGTTAAATCCGCTTGGATCGCGCATCCCATTATTTTTCCATCATCTGCACAAACTCCTGATGGTATATCGACAGACACTATGCATCTTGAATATAAGTTCATTATTTCTATCAACTTGGTGAGTTCTTCATCACTAATTTCCCTGTTCAAACCTGTTCCAAAAAGGGCATCAATAACGATGTCAGCTTCGGAAATAATCTTCGATGCTTCTTCCAATCCAAGCTCGCTGTAGTTGTACACAATTCCACCATGCTTCAAGTATCTCTCGTAGTTCTTTCTAGCAACCTCTGTAGTAGGATAACCAACGGATATAACCCTTACAGCCTCCGTGTAGTTAAGAAGGTCCCTCGCAGCAACGTACCCGTCACCACCGTTGTTTCCAGAACCGCAAACAATGACAAAGCTCTTGCTTGGAAGTTCCCCATACTCGTTCCAAATAGCTTGCACTACGGAAATGCCCGCCCTTTCCATGAGAATCTCTTCACTAATATCGAAATCTGTTATTGTTCTTTTTTCCAGTTCCTTCATCTCTTTACTTGTTATCGCAAACATGTTCTCATCTCCTGTAAAGTAAGCGGTAAATACGATAAAACCTCAAGACTTTCCTAACGTATCTCTCACCTGCGTCCGTTTTGACATCATCAGGGGCATATGGACCTGTATTGTAATGAATCAACGCCGTCTTGAGCTCTCCGTCTTTTTCTAATAGATAATTCAAGTATTTACAACCAAGGGCTATATTTCCCTCTATTGTCGTATAATCAAAGTTCGTCTTGAACTTTTTATTTACCCATTCTGCTGTCTCCGGCATCAATTGCATGAGCCCGTATGCTCCCACGTTAGATTGCGCACTTGGTCTAAAGCTACTTTCTGCCCGTATTACACTAATTACCAAAAGTGGGTCCAAACCATCAGCATATTGGACAACGATATCGTAATACTTTAAAGGAAAAAGCTCTACGAAAATCAAAGTTAAAAATACAACACTTATAAAGATAAGCATGAAAAATACACGCACAACTTCGTCTCCTCCTATGTCACATATTAAAACACAAAATTCCCAGGAACTACTGGGAACATCCAAGAAACATTCTGAAGATATTATAGCACAAAGCCTAACTTAAACAACAGTATCTCAAATAGCTAGATACTTAGAATAAGCCTTACAAAAAGAAGTGAGTAACCAAATATTATTATGAACGGACCGAATGGTATAACGCGGTTCTTACTTAAAAGAGAGTAAACCATGCCCCCCAATGAAGCCCCAAATAAAAGTAACGGCATAAATGAAAAGCCGACTGCAAAAGAATAAACTGGAAGTAAAAACAAATCACCTTCACCTATACCGTCTCTATATTTCATTTTCAGTACAATCAATATCCCCAACGAAATTAAAGCTCCAAAAACATCTAGAAACATGGAACCTCTGAAATGTAATACGTTAATCAAAAAAGCCGAGACAAGAACCGTTATCCATGTATAGTCAGGCAACAGCATGAGTTTCAAATCTGTAAAAATTGCTGGAACAGAAGCTACAAAAATTGCGTCTGTTAATAGAGCAACATCCAGTGGGAAAAGTACGTGATTAATAAGAAAAGAAACGCCAAAGATTAACTCAACAAGCGGGTATCTTACGGAAATCTTTGCATCACAATGTCTACACCTTCCTCGAAGGATAATGAAACTGAGAATAGGTATGTTATCGTACCACGCGATACGTTTGCGACAACTCGGACATACCGAAAAACGGGGCTCAGTTAATTTGAGCCCCGCTATTGGCCTATAAATTAAAACATTCGCAAAACTCCCAAAGATTGTTCCCATGACAAACCAAAACAACAAACTTACTTTATCCCACATAGTTCCTTCTCTGGCTGTGTAAGTAATTCATCGAAGAATTCACGTTTTCCGTAAAGATACCAGAAGTCATCCTCTTTTAAATCCTCAATAATTTTTCGAGCCTGTTCATACCGATTGGTCTTAGCATACGCAACTGCCAAAACCAGATTTAAATGTCTTGCTTCTGGAGAAGTTTTTACAACGTTTTCTATCACTTGTATAACTTTATCGTAATTCCCTTTCTTTAGATGAACTTTCGCCCAAATCTCTATACCGTTTGGATCGCTTCTTGGATCAATCTCCATAATTAAGCTTTCATATTCCTTTGCTTTTTCTTCGTTTCCTATTCTTTTGTACAGTTCGGCCAACTCGTAGAGTGCGATAATATTGTTTTCGTAAGTTTCTCTGAATCTTTCCAAAACCTCTATAGCTTTGTCTATCTTACCCATTTTTGAATATGCGTCGGCGAGCATAAAGTAGGTGAACGTATTTGTTGGTGAAAGCTTTATTTCTTTTTCCCAGTATTCGATAGCCTTCTCATAATCACCAATATTATAGTAAGCTTCTCCAATCATCGAGTAAGACTGGACAAGCCATGGATCAAGTTCGATGGACCTATTAAGATATTTAATAGCCCCTTCAACATCATTTTCTTCAAGCAACAATGAGCCGTAGAACTCGTATGCAGGGGCGTAATTCTTATCAAGCTTCATCGCAAATTTGAGAATATCCTTAGCAACCTCTGTTTGATTCTTATCAGCGTATTCGATAGCAAGTTCATACAATCCATCTGCTGTTCCGTGCATAATCTTTTCCGGAGTTATTCCATACCTATCCAAGAACTCCACCACTTCACTCCAAACTATCGGTTCGTAAACAATTTCGTTAAGCGCGGCTATTCGCTCTTCCAACTGTTCTAACTTGTTGATATCTTCGTAAAGTTCTTTATGTTCTTCAAAATCTTTTTTCATGTTACGCCAATCCCCAGAATAGAAAAGGTCACGTAAAATAACAAGCATAGGCGTTTCATCTTTGATGTCCATAATTAATGGGTTTTCTGAGCCCAAGATCAGTTTGATAACCATTAACAACACCTCCTAGTTTGTAACTTTGCATTTACATTTTATCATATTTCTTCACAAAAGTAAATGCTGCGGTTTCTTTCCAAAATACGCAAAATAAGAAAATCAAACAAGAAAAGCTTATTTAAAACCTTTTCAAGCTGATTTACGTTGAAAATCTACAATGTTGTATGATTCCTCTCGCATATTTTGGCTAAAACCTAATTTTTAAGGAAAAATTAAGCAAGTGTATGATATAATTCTTGTGTTTAAGAATAAAAGCTGAAAGAGGAGGTGCTTGGTATGAAGAACATTTCCAACATCAAAAAACTAACCTTCGGACTTTTATTGCTTCTTTCCGTTCTCTCACTGGCGATTGTAAACGCTGATTATCAAAACCCGATAGTAAACGTTGTTAAAGTTGCAGCTCCAGCAGTTGTGAAGATAGACGTTGTTGTTCAAACAGAAGTATACATTGATCCGTTTATTAGAGAGTTCTACAGGCAGTTCTTTGGAGATATACCAAGGCAATTTGAGGAATCGAATAGTGTTGGGTCGGGATTTATTATCAGCAAGGAAGGTTATATAGTTACCAACTATCATGTAGTTAAAGGAGCAAAGAAGATTACAGTTACGATGTTGAACGGCGACGTATACGATGCACAATACATCGGCGGAGATGAAGAGCTTGATATTGCAGTAATAAAAATCAAACCTACAAAGGATTTACCTGTTCTCGAAATGGGAGATTCTGACAAACTTCAAATTGGTGAATGGGCAATCGCAATTGGTAACCCTCTTGGATTTCAACACACAGTAACGGTTGGCGTTATATCTGCAACAGGTAGGAAGATACCAAAACCTGACGGTTCTGGATATTACACAAACCTCATCCAAACCGATGCGGCGATTAACCCCGGTAACAGCGGTGGTCCGTTGCTCAACATTTACGGTCAGGTGATTGGAATCAACACGGCAATTATAAATCCAACGCAAGCAATGAATATAGGTTTCGCTATACCAATAAACACAGCTAAGCGATTCATTAATCAAATTATCGCCACCGGAAGAGTTGAAAAGGCATATCTCGGAGTATATGTCCGGACAGTCACAGAAGCACTTGCAAAGAGTTTAGGGCTCAAAGTAACAAAAGGTGTCTATGTATCTCAGGTTGAAAAAAATTCACCTGCTGCTAAAGCTGGTATCAGAGAAGGTGATGTCATAGTAAAACTTAATGGCACTGTGGTAGAAAGCGCTGAAGAACTAACATCTCTCGTAAGAAATTACACACCTGGAACGAAAGTAAAAGTAACTGTCAATAGAGCAGGTAAAGAAATCACATTAGATGTTACACTGGGAACATTGCCAAGTCAGAATGGTTCATCAACTACCAGTTCAAAAGAATTCTACGGATTGAAAGTTTCAAATCTGACTGCAGACGATAGGTCAACGTACAGAGTACCTGCAGGGTTGGAAGGAGTTATCGTGAAAGAATCTAAAAATTCGTTTATTAAAGTTGGAGCTGTTATCTACCGAATTTCAGTGAACGGGTACTCGTACGACATCAAAAACATCAGCGATTGGAACAAAGTTGTAGATAACATAAAAAAGGGAGATTATATCGGAATCTTCTATTACTACAATGGTGTTAATTCCGTCTTTTCATTCCGATATAACTGAAGAATTTCTATAAAAAGATAAACCATATTATTTTCACAAACCCCCGCTATTCAAAAGCGGGGGTTTTCGGTATAATTAAATGATAAATGAGCAACGGCGAATAGAGCGTTACTCTAAAGGAGGGATTTTGTAAGTGAAGTGTAAGAAATGCTCCAGTCAGGCTGTCATCCATCTAAGGGCACATAACATAGCTCTTTGTAAAGAACACTTCATAGAGTTTTTTGAGAATCGAGTTCAAAAAGGTATTTCACACTTCAAGATGTTCACAAAAAAGGATAGAATCCTTGTAGCAGTTTCGAGTGGAAAAGATAGTTCAGCAGTTCTGTACGCTTTAAAAAGACTTGGATACGATGTCGAAGGTCTATTCTTAAAAATGGGCAGGCACACAAATGCTGCAGAACGTGTTGTGAAACAATTGGAAGAGGCAACAGGCGTGAAAGTGAACATTCACGATGTTACCCAGTATTTTGGTGGACTTGGCACAGGTGAAATTGCCAAAATCGTAAAAAGACCTGTGTGTAGTATATGTGGCATTGTAAGACGCTACTGGATGAATAGGTACGCGGTAGAGCACGGATTCACAGTCTTAGTAACAGGGCACAACATGGATGACGAAGCAACATTCCTTTTTGGAAATATTATGAATTGGCAAACAGAATACATGGCAAGGCAATGGCCTGTTCTTGAAAAAACGCACGAAAAGTTTGTAAGAAAAACCAAGCCATTGATTTACGTTTCAGAGAGAGAAACTTATGCTTATGTATTTTTAAATAACATACCATTCATGGAACAAAAATGTCCGTTTGCAAAAGGCGCTACCAGTTCTATGTACAAAAAGCATCTGAATTTATTGGAATTTGAACAACCCGGTGTGAAGCACAGATTTCTGTTTGGTTATTTTGAAAAGTTCAAAGACCAGTTAAATAGAAAGCACGAAGTAGAATTAAGAGCCTGTTCGAAGTGTGGATACCCAACGACTGAAGAGAAATGCCAATACTGTAAACTCGAGGAACGAGTTGGTTCATACCTGTCATTGGTGAAATAAAATTTCGATCAGGAACATAATATAGAGTCTTAGAACAACCATTTTGGGACGGTGAAAGTTCTGAAATACAAGTCAAAGCTTTTTAAGATAAAGGAAAATGAGTTCTCGGTGTTTGATTACTTGCTTATCTTCGTCGTAATAGCGATAATGATTGTTGGCATACTTACACTTAGAAGTGTTGTTAAAGACACTCCTCATCAGTCACGCTTAATCAAGCAAATCATTTGGGACATCGCAGGTATTGCAACAATGTTCTACGTAGTCTTTGAAAAAGAAGCAAGGATAAAATCATACACAAAGTATATTTACGCTATTTCGGTGGTGTTACTTGTCGTTGTCCTTATTTTTGGAAAAACCGTATACGGTGCACGCCGATGGATTGACATAGGGACTTTCGATTTACAACCTTCTGAATTATTTAAACTTGCTGTTATCTTGATGCTAGCTTCTATATTTTCACAGTATCACAAGACTAAAGCACTGATACTATCCATCATGGCAGTTCTTCCAGCAGGGCTTATATTCTTAGAACCAGATTTGGGTATGACTTTGCTAATTGGATTTATATGGTTCTCTATGCTGCTTGCAAGTGATGTGGAAAAGAAGTATATTTTCACAATCGTTGGGGTTACGATAGCGTTTATTCCTTTTGCTTTTTTCTTCTTGCTTGAAGACTATCAACGTGTGCGAATACTCGCACTATTTAACCCCGAAGAGCACTTTCGAGAAGGTGCATACAACGTTATAATGTCGAGGTCCGTGATTGCCAACGGTGGAATTTTCGGGACTGGTTACGAGTTGGGAACAGGCACTAACATGCACATTGTCCCTATGCAGCACACTGACTTCATCTTTTCCGCATTTGCAGAACAATTTGGTATAGTTGGCACCTTTATTTTGCTGGGTTTATATGCTACAATATTACTGGCAGGTTTAATGCAAGTAGGACGTTATAAAGATGACTTCTGGGAATTTGTCGCAATTGGCGTGTGTTCTGTCTTCGCTTTTCACGTGTTCGAAAATGTAGGGATGAACCTCGGAATACTCCCGGTGACCGGTATTCCTTTACCGTTTATAAGTTACGGAGGTACTTCAACATTAGTGTTTTCTGCACTTGTAGGGCTTTTGATTAAAGCACGAGCTGTGTCTAAAAAGGCACGCCAGGTTATGTGAAATAAATGAGTAAATGAGCTGAAAGCAATTACTACTTTAATTTCCGTTTCTGAGGAGTGGTAAAAATGCCTATTGCTAAGAAGAAAAAAACCAAAGATTTTTCTTCCTTCTTCGGCATGTTGTTCTTCACAATTGTAATCGTATCTGTAATTCTCTCGGTTGGGAACTTTGTTCGCTATTCCCAGCTCCTAAAACAATATAACGAACTGAAAGAATATGTGGATAATAAAGTCTCAGAAATGAAGGCAGAAAACGAAAAGCTTAAAGACCTCCTCGCTCCAAACTCACTGGTTGACAAATACATTGCAGCAGCAAATTATCTGCGCGATTTCGGATACGATTTTGAAAAAATACTTGTTGCACTAAACGATGATCCAACAACCGGTTATTTTATGGTCTTCGTTGCTGGCAATGAAAGTAGCTGGTTCACAGTAAAAGACAAAGAAAAAACATACTTCAGCCGAGAATTAAAACCTGGACTTTCAAACTACAGGTTCTTTTATTTTAAAGAACCGCAGATAAAAACGAATTACGATATAATCGTTCCACCCAACGCAACTATAACTGTTGGCAAAGCTGGAAAAGTGTATTTGCTCTTCTACGGTGTAGGATTAAGATTCCATCCAACCAAAGTTGTTCAGTTAACCGAATCCTCTTACGAAAACTTTGCTGAAAAATTCTCACTGTATATTCCGGGCAATAAATAGTTCATAGGGTATCCTGAGAAAAATAAAAACAATAAAACCAAACAAAAACCGGGCACTTTTCGTGCCCGGTT
>Ga0224486_100193_pt1 | contig 26616 bp, 32 predicted proteins | sample TexhydDE_CT_test_FD_172013 | JGI IMG/M metagenome (GOLD analysis project Ga0224486, IMG submission 172013) | Fracking water microbial communities from deep shales in Oklahoma, United States - hydraulically fractured wells DE_CT_test ... | reverse complement strand
TGGCCCGCCTGTTACATATGGGGCAGAGCACCATTGCCATGTACGAGAAAAACAGGCGCTCGCCGGACAACCAGTCTCTCAAACGGCTGGCCGATTTCTTCGGCGTTTCGACGGATTACCTGCTGGGACGCACCGACCGGCCTTACGGAACCGGCGGAGAGGGTGCACCCGGGAATGCACCCCATGACGAGAAGCTGTATGCAGTTGCGGCCGACCCCCTGTTTGCCGACCTGCTCAGGCAGGTACCGGACCTGACGGAGGAAGAAAAACAGTCCCTGGTTGAGCACTGGGAGTGGGCCCTGCGCTTTATAAAGAAGGAGAGGGAGCGGCGCAGGAAAAGGGAGGAAGGGAACCGGAAGGGATGACAGGGCGAGGACAGCGCCTCATCCAACGAGGAGTAATGATTTTTTTATCCTCCCCAGCCTTTCGACAAAATCCGTCACTACCGTGGTTTATAATAAAAATGAGATATAGTTCAAGGACACACTGGTATCCTTGAGAATGTTTCTGCCGAGCGGAGGCGGTAGCGTTGAGTTCAGCCGTCCAGCTGGCCCTGGCCCTGATCAAGAAGTACCGTCTCGAGGGGCCGCCGGGTGTTTACCAGCTGTACAGGATAGCCAGGAGCGAAGGAATCATCCTGACCCGCTTCCCGTTTAAAGGCCGGGTCAGGGCAAGGTACGTGCGCACGGGGGACGGCATCGCGCTGCTCACGGTGAAAAAGGGGCTTCCCAGGCCGGAACTTAAGCACATGCTGGCCTACGGGCTGGGCCAGCACTGCCTTAATGTCACCAGCGGCATATACGTGGACGGGCTGACCGGGAGAGGGGAAGAAGAAAACGCCGCCGAAGATTTTGCCGCCCTCCTCCTGCTGCCCCCGGGGACGGGCAGTGCAGGGGTGGGCTTCCAGGAGATCCATGAAGTGGCGGATGCCTTTCACATACCCGCACCCCTGGTGCGCCGCCGGTTCAACCTGGAAGAGCGGCTGGCAGGGCACGAGCATGTGGTTCAGGAGTACGCCCCCTTCCCGGCAGGCGCCCGGCCGGCCGCCGGTAGACTTCAGGCATGATTACCCGGGAATCCTGCCGGGATTATCCTTGCCCAGCCGGGCCGCCGCCCGGGAGGCCCACACCGCACCCAGTTCCACTTCCAGGCGCACGCCCTCCGGGGTATATTCCCGCCGCAGTACCTCCCCTTTTTCGTAGAGCAGGTTGAGCACGTCCCCCCGCCGGTAGGGCACCAGGAACTCCCGCCGCACCCTTTGATCCCTCAAGACTTCCATGATGAGTCGGCGCAGCTCATCCAGGCCCCGGCCGGTAAGGGCGGAAACCGCCACCGCCGGCCTGCCCGTCGGGAGCAGCCAGGTTTCTTCAGCAGTTAAGCGGTCAATTTTATTGTAAACCAGGATGGTGGGCTTTTCCCCCGCCCCCAGCGAGGCCAGCACCTTTTCCACGGCCTTCACCTGGTCCGGGTAATCGGGGCTGCTCACGTCCACCACGTGCAGGAGCAGGTCGGCCTCCACCACCTCCTCCAGGGTGGCCCGGAAGGCGGCCACCAGGTGGTGGGGCAGGCGGCGGATGAAGCCCACCGTATCGGTGAGCAGCACCATTTCGTTGTTGGGCAGCACCAGGCGCCGGGTGGTGGGGTCCAGGGTGGCAAACAATTTGTCTTCGGCCGGAACACCCGCCCCGGTGAGGGCATTGAGGAGGGTGGACTTGCCGGCGTTGGTGTACCCCACCAGGCTGACCAGGGTCAGGGGCACGCCCTGCCGCCTGGTGCGCAGCAGGGCCCGGTGCCGCCGCACCTCTTCCAGCTCCCGGCGCAGGTCGGTGATGCGCCTTTTGATGCGCCGCCGGTCGGTTTCCAGCTTCGTCTCGCCGGGGCCCCGGGTGCCGATACCGCCCCCCAGCCGGGAGAGTTCCGTTCCCCTGCCCGTCAGCCGGGGGTAGAGGTATTCCAGCTGGGCCAGCTCCACCTGCAGCCTGCCCTCCCGGGTGCGGGCCCGCCGGGCAAAGATGTCCAGGATGAGCTGGGTGCGGTCGATAACCCGCACCCCCAGTTCCTCCTCCAGGTTGCGCACCTGGGCGGGGGAAAGCTCATGGTCGCAGATGACCAGGTCAACCCCCAGCTCCCGGCAGGCGGGGGCTATTTCCTCGCGCACCTTGCCCCGCCCCAGAAAGGTGGCCGGGTCCGGCCGGCGGGCGCGCTGCACCACCCTGCCCACCACCTGCGCCCCAGCCGTGTCCGCCAGCCGGGCCAGCTCCTCCAGGGACTCCTCCACTTCACGCTCGTCTTCATGGGGCAGTTGCAGGGTTACAAGTAATACTTTTTCGTAATCAGGTAGTTTTTGCATTTCACACCACTACCTTCACTTCCGCCCCGCAGTAACGGCACCGGTTCCCCTCCAGCCCGCGCACCTGCACCCGGTAGCCGGTGCGGCGGATGAGGATCTCGCCGCAGGACGGGCAGAGGGTGTCGCTGCCGTCCAGCTCCGGGGCGTTGCCGATGTAGACGTGGCGGAGTTTTTCCCGGGCTATTTCCCGGGCCCTCTGCAGGGTTTCCAGGGGCGTGGGCGGCAGGTCGAACTCGAAATTGGGGAAATAGCGGGAAAAGTGCAGGGGTATATCCGGGTCGAGCCCGGCCACCCAGTCCACCAGGCGGCGGATCTCCTCTTCCGAATCGTTTAAGCCGGGAACCAGCAGGGTGGTCAGCTCCACGTGGCAGTGCCGGCGGGCGATCTCCACCGTGCGCACCACGGGCTCCAGGCGGCCGGCGCACGTCCCGCGGTAATATTCATCAGTAAACCCCTTCACGTCTATATTCATAGCGTCGATGAAGGGCAGGATCTGCCGCAGGGGCTCCTCGCTGACGTAGCCGTTGGTGACCAGCACGTTCTTTAAACCCTCCCGGCGGGCCAGGCGGGCGGTGTCGTAAACGTACTCGTACCAGATGAAGGGCTCGTTGTAGGTGAAGGCCAGGCCCACGTTGGGGTAGCCCCGGTCGACCTGCTCCCGGGCCGCGGCCACGGCCCGGGCCGGGCTCAGGTAGACCGTCCGGGGGTCGGCGTGGGCAATCTGCCAGTTCTGGCAGAAGCCGCAGCGCAGGTTGCAGCCCACGCTGCCCAGGGAAAGAATATCGCTGCCCGGGTAGAAGTGGTAAAGGGGCTTTTTTTCAATCGGGTCCAGGGCGTAAGAGGAAACCCGGCCGTAATTGAGGGTGTAGAGAACCCCCTGCCGGTTTTCCCGCACCCGGCAGAAGCCGGTACGGCCGTCCCTGATGCTGCAGAGCCGGGGGCAGAGTCGGCAGAAAGCACGCCCCCCCTCCCCTTTTTCATAAAAAAGCGCCTCCTGCACGCATAACCCTCCCTTACCCCACCTTCAGTGATACCTCTTCACTTCAAAACGCATGAGCTGAACCGGCTCGTGGGGGCCGATGCCCGCCTTCTGCCGGGCAATGGCCACCTGCTGCTCGGCCGTGTCCACCCCTTCCAGATCGGGCAGGAGCAGCCCCTGCCGGCCGCCCGACCGGACGATAACGCCGTACTTTTTGGGGTCCAGTTCGGCCATGCTTTCCACCGGCTCCGGCTCCTGGAGCACGTCCACGGAAATCTCCAGCTCCGGCAGCTCGTCCTCCGTCACCGGGTAAAACCGGGGGTCGCGGACGGCAGCGCTGATGGCGTTCATGGCCACCTCTTCCACGATGTGCTTGTACTGGGGCGTGACGGTACCGATACACCCCCGCAATTGCCCGTGCTTGTGCAGGGAGACAAAGGCCCCGGCCCGGCGGGCAAACTCGGGCGGGATGCCCGCATCGTCGTAGAGCCGGGAGCGCCCGGCAAAGTAGTTTTCCAGGGAGCGCCGGGCCACCCGCACGAGATAGCTCTCATTCTGCAGGCGCTCTTCCCGGGCCTTTTCCTCCGCCGCGGCCAGCTTCTCCCACACCCGCCTCCCGGGGTCCGGGCCGCCGGGGGCGAGGGAGGCCACCATGTACCCCACGCCGAAGGGCCCCTCGTAGGAGAGAACTTCCCCCTTCAGGGCCAGGCCGTCGAAAGCGCCGAAGGCCATGATAATGGGCCGCAGGCCGCATTCCCCGGCCCGCTCCACCAGCCCGGCATCCAGGTTCATAATTCCCTCGATGTCGGCGGCCGCCACCAGGCGGGCCATCTCCCGGTCAAATTCCTGGCCCCGGGGGTCGTAGCCGGCCGGCGCGTCCGGGGTCAGGCGGTGGGACAGGTCGCCGCTGGCCAGGACGGCCACCTTTTTCCCCAGCTTCTCCGCCGCCCCGGCCACGGCCATGCCGAAGGCGTAGAGCTGGCGGTGGGGCAGGAGCCCCATGGCCACCGGCACCAGGGGCAGGTCCACCCCCGCCGCCCGGAGGAAGTAAAGGGGAACCATGGTGCCGTGGTCCAGTTCCAGGTCCAGGCCGTAACGCCGGGCCGTTTTCTCATCCACCCGCAGCACGGTTATGCCCCGCTCCCCGGCCCGGGCCGCTATTTCCCGCACCAGGGCGGGATCGTTTTTTACCTCGAAACTCACCCCCCGGGCACCGAACCGCCTCAGGTCCCCCCGCAGTTCCTGAACCGCCATGATGGCAATTCCGTCCCGGAAGACCGGGCCGTGGGGAGAGATTATCACCAGCGTATCGGCCCCGCTTTCCTTCACCCGGCGGCCCAGTTCCAGCATGGCCCGCCGGGTGGAAATGACCTTTTCCGCCTCCGCCCCGCCCACCTCGGGAACCATGATCGGGGGGTGTGGGCAGATACCACCGTAAACAACGGGCATTTTAACCACCTCGCTTAACCGCGGATTCCACCAGGTGCAAAAAGCGCTCCACTTCTTTTTTGTAGCGTTCCTTCAGCTTTAAGGCATCTTCCAGCACTACGGCGAGCTTCCTGGGGTCCAGTTCATAAGCATAGGCGTGACGGAAAAAGTGCCGGAAGGCGCGCAGGTTGTCCAGGAGCGTGGCCGTTTCCTCCGTAATGAGGGCGGGCCTCACGCCCTTTATCTCCAGGACCATCCGCCGCAGGAGTTCGGCGTGATAGCGAGCTTTATCGGCCACCTCATTTTCAAAAGTCCTGGCGACAATTTTAAAGAGATCCTCAAAGGCGCAGTACAAGTTGTGCAGCTGATACCCCAGGCTTTCCAGGTACGCAACATCCTTTGAATGGCAGCGCTCCCTGATCTTAGCGTATATTTTGGCGATAACTTCCACCTGTTTTTCCACTTCCGCGCGTAAAACGGCTAGCCTTCCCGCGTCCATAAGATCCCTTCCTTTTTAACTTTGGCGGCCAGATAGCTACCCGCCAGGTCCTCCAACCTCACCGCGTCCACGTCCACGCCCAGCCGGGAAGATAGAAAAGCCAGTGCGGAAAAGAAATCCTCTTCCGCCAGGCCCTCAAAAGCCACGTCCACGTCGGAAACCCCTTCCACAAAGCCGCCGGGCCTGGCCAGCGAACCAAAGATGTACGTCCGGGAAAAAGGAACCCGCCGCGAAAGCACGGCCAGCGCTTCCTTTACCCGCTCCAGGAGCTCCTGCCTGGCCCGCTCGTCCTTCTCCCTGCGGCGCTTCACGGCCTCAGCCACCAAAAACAATATCCTCACCCAATTCTAAAGTAAATATTTAGTGAACCCGGTTGGATGCGGCGCTGTCCCCGCTCACTCCAGTGCTTCGCGCCGACAGCACCGCGGCTCGCTTCGGGCCGGCTCTGGCTCTCTGCGGATTGCCCGCCACTAATCATTCTTCGTTGCTACCTTTCAGAAAGAATACGTATTAAAAAGTTTCTTCCGAATAGTGTATCATGCGTCCTCGAGAGCCGAGCCGGCGGCCTCGCTTCACCGGGTGCTGTTACCGGCGCTTCGCAAGTCGTTCGCTCCGGACAGCGCCGCATCCTCGTCATAGCGGTTTTACTGAATATTTACATTAATAAAAATTATATCGCCATCCGCCCTGCAGCACCCATGTAGATGAAGGAAGCACCCAAAAAAAACAGGAAGGCGCCGCACGCCACCAGGATGCCCCGGTAAATGGACGGGGTTAAAAAGCGCCGGCCGCCGGCCACCGCCGCCGCCACCAGGCCGTACCAGGCCAGGTCCGATAAAATATGGCCGCCATAGAAGCTCACCAGCCCGGCGGTTCCCTGCTTTAAGGAGAGGACTATGTAACCCAACCCCACCGTGGCCCACCACAGCGTCCAGTAGGGGTTGGACAGGCTGACCAGAACCCCGGCCAGCACGGGGTGCATCCTCCCGGCGGGCAGGGGGCCGGCCCTTCGAGAGCCGGGGTTGAGAGAACCGGCACCGGAACTGGCCGGCTGGAAATCGGGCGAAAGGGAACGTGTGTTCGCCTCCGCACGGGAACCGGGCACACCGGCTCCGGCCATCTGCCGCCCCGCACCGGCCCGCTCTGCCCGGGAATCGTACTCCGGCGGCGACGGACCTGCCTGAACCGGCTGCCCGCAGCCCACGTTCAGCTCCACCCGGCCCAGCCAGGCATCCCGGGCCATGCCCCACCCCAGGTAGATCAGGAATATCCCCCCCACCACGGCGATGCCCCTGGCCACCGGGGGAGCGGTGATCAGGGAAGCCAGGCCCAGGGACAGGGCTACCACCAGGGCCCCCTCCAGCAGGGCGTGGCCCAGCACCACCAGGGGGCCGGCGATAAAGCCCCGCCGGGCGCTCTCCCCAATGGTCACCGTAAGCAGGGGCCCGGGCATCATGGCCCCGGAAAGCCCCACCACAAATGCCGTCGAAAAAATGGCCACCAGTTCCAATGCCATCCCTCCCGGGCAGAACTTCTCCCCCGCCGGCGGGAAGTCCTGCCCGGTGGAAAAATTATTTTAACCGCAAAAAATTTTTTACTTTACCCCCTTGACCGGTAAGAAAAAATGGAATATTCTTTAATTGACTGAATGTTCATTCATTCCTAAAAAGGAGGAAAGGTTATGCGGCGCAGGATCAAGAAAGCGGCCGTGCTGGGTGCCGGCGTGATGGGCGCGGCCATAGCCGGGCACCTGGCCAACGCGGGCATCCCCACCTACCTGCTCGACATCGTACCCCGGGAACTCACCCCCGAGGAGGCCAAACAGGGCCTGACCCTGGAGCACCCCCGGGTGCGCAACCGCCTGGCCACAAAGGCCATTGAACAGCTCCTCAAGGCCAGACCGGCCCCCCTCTACCTGCCGGAAAACGCGGAGCTGATCACCCCGGGCAACCTGGAGGACCACCTGGACAGGCTGGCCGAGGTGGACTGGATCATCGAGGCGGTGGTGGAGCGGCTGGACATCAAGCAGGACCTCCTGGCCCGGGTGGAGAAATACCGCCGGCCGGGAACCATCGTCAGCTCCAACACTTCCGGCCTTTCCATCAACAAAATGGTGGAGGGCCGCGAACTGGAATTCAGGCAGCACTTCCTGGGCACCCATTTCTTCAACCCCCCCCGCTACATGCGCCTGTTAGAGATCATCCCGGGCCGGGACACCCTGCCGGAAGTGGTAGCTTTCATGAAGGACTTCGGCGAGCGGGTGCTGGGCAAGGGCGTGGTCATCTGCAAGGATACCCCCAACTTCATTGCCAACCGCATAGGCGTCTACGGCATGTGCGCCACCATCCGGGCCATGCTGGACACCGGCCTTACGGTGGAGGAGGTGGACGCCCTCACCGGCCGGGCCATGCTGCGGCCGAAAAGCGCTTCCTTCCGCACCCTGGACATGGTGGGGCTGGACGTGCTGGCCCACGTGGCTCAGAACATGTACGCATCCGTGGACGACCCGGCAGAAAAGGAATGCTTCGCCCTCCCGGATTTCCTGAAGGAAATGATCGCCAGGGGCTGGCTGGGAGATAAAGCCGGCCAGGGATTTTACAGGAAGGTGAAGGGTCCCGCCGGAACCGAAATTCAGGTCCTGGACTACAAAACCCTGGAGTACCGCCCCCGGCAGAAGGTGCAGTTCCCCTCCCTGGAGATGGCCAAAGCCGCCGGCAGCCCCGGTGAGCAGTTCCGGGCACTGCTTTTCGGCAAGGACAAGGGGGCGCAGTTTGCCTGGCGCATTACCAGCGAGGTGCTGGTTTACGCGGCTGAAAAGCTGCCCGAAATTGCCGGCGACATCCAGTCCGTGGACGAGGCCATGAAGTGGGGCTTCAACTGGGACCTGGGCCCCTTCGAGCTGTGGGACGCCATCGGCGTGCCGCGCATGGCGGAAAGGCTGCGCGCCGGGGGGAAAGCCCTGCCGCCCGTGGTGGAAGAACTGCTGGCCTCCGGCCGGACCTCTTTCTACGAGAAAAGGGAAGGCCGGCGCTACATCTTCGACTGGCAGACCAGGGAAAGCCGGCAGGAGCAGATCCCGGAAGGGGTCATCTTCCTCGCCCCCTTGAAGGAGCAGAACCGGGTAATTAAATCCAACCCCGGGGCCAGCCTGATCGACATCGGCGACGGCGTGCTCTGCCTGGAGTTCCACTCCCGGGCCAACGCCATCGGGGCCGATATCGTGCAGATGATTGATTATGCCGTAAAGGAAGTGGAGCAGAACTACGAGGGACTGGTCATCGGCAACTACGGGCGCCACTTCTCCGTGGGGGCCAACCTGATGCTCATCCTGATGGAAGCGGAAGACGAGGAGTGGGACGAGCTGGACCTGATGATCCGGGAGTTCCAGCGGGCCAATATGAAGCTGAAGTTCTGCTCCCGTCCGGTGGTGGCCGCGCCCCACGGTATGGCGGTGGGCGGCGGCTGCGAAGTCTGCCTGCACAGCCACCGGGTCAACGCCCACGCGGAAACCTACATGGGCCTGGTGGAGGTGGGAGTGGGCCTCCTGCCGGCCGGCGGCGGCTGCAAGGAAATGGTCCTGCGGGCCATGGAACTGCAGACCCCCGAGACCAGGATCAAGGTGGGGGGCGTCAACACGGTCCAGCCCCTGATCAACCGGGCTTTTGAAACCATCGCCATGGCCCGGGTGTCCACCAGCGGGCCGGAGGCCATCAAACTGGGCTACATGCGGCCCACCGACCGCATCACCGCCAACCGGGACCGGGTGATCGGCGAGGCCAAAGAACTGGTGCTGGAAATGGCCCGCCGGGAATTCCGCCCGCCCCGCCCGGCCACCATCCCGGCTGCGGGCACCTCCGGCTACGCCGCCCTGCAGCTGGCCGTGGAAACCATGCGCTGGGCCAACCAGATCACCGAGCACGACGCCAGGATCGCCAGGAAGATTGCCTACGTCCTCACCGGCGGCGGCGTAACCCCCGGCACCCCGATCACCGAACAGGATCTCCTGGACCTGGAAAGGGAAGCCTTCCTGAGCCTCCTGGGCGAACCCAAAACCATCGAGCGGATCCGCCATATGCTGGCCACCAACAAGCCGCTGCGGAACTAAACAGGACGGCTGCAGGCCGGTAGAGAACACGCATTAAGAATGGAGGGATCTCGGAAATGCAGGAAGCCGTAATTGTCAGCGCCGTGCGCACGGCGGTGGGCAAGGCCCCCCGGGGCAAGCTGAGGAAGACCCGCCCCGAGGATATGGCCGTAGCGGTGCTCAAAGAAGCCCTGGCCCGGGTGCCCGGGCTGGACCCCGCGGAAATTGACGACGTGATTTTCGGCTGTGCCTTTCCCGAAGCCGAGCAGGGCATGAACATAACCCGCAATGTCATCCTGAAGGCCGGGCTGCCCAACAGCATCCCGGGGGTGACCGTAAACCGCTACTGCTCCTCCGGGCTGGAAGCCATCGCCATCGCCGCCACCCGGATCATGGCCGGCTTCGCCGAAGTTTACGTGGCCGGGGGCGTGGAGAGCATGAGCCTGGTGCCCATGGGCGGCAATAAAACCATGCCCGACCCGGGCCTCATGGAGATGATACCCGAGGCCTACATGGGCATGGGCTACACCGCGGAAAACGTGGCCGAGCGCTTCAACATCAGCCGGGAAGACCAGGACGCCTTTGCCCTGGCCAGCCACCAGAAGGCCCTCGCCGCCATCAAAGAGGGGCGGTTCAAAGATGAAATCGTCCCCCTGACGGTCACCGAAAGGGTCCGCCAGGACGGGAAGCTGGTGGAGCGCAGCTTCATCTTCGATACCGACGAGGGAGTCCGGCCCGACACCAGCCTGGAAGCCCTGGCCCGCCTGAAGCCCGCTTTCAAGATAGGGGGAACGGTTACGGCGGGCAACTCCTCCCAGACCAGCGACGGGGCAGCCTGTGTGGTGGTGATGAGCGGGCGCAAGGCCGCCTCCCTGGGGTTAAAGCCCCTGGCCGTCTTCCGCTCCTACGCCGTGGGCGGCTGCCCGCCGGAAATCATGGGTATCGGCCCTACCGTGGCCATCCCCAAGGCGCTCAAGCTGGCCGGGCTGACCAAAGACCAGATCGACCTCTTCGAGCTGAACGAGGCCTTTGCCTCCCAGGCCCTGGCCTGCATCAGAATACTGGAACTGGATCCGTCCAGGATCAACGTCAACGGCGGGGCCATCGCCCTGGGCCACCCCCTGGGCTGCACCGGGGCCAAGCTGACCGCCACCCTCCTCTACGAGATGCAGCGCCGGCAGGCCCGTTACGGCGTGGTGAGCATGTGCATCGGTGGAGGTATGGGCGCAGCGGGAGTATTTGAAAGGGTATAACCGGAATATTCTTTTAAGGAGGTATTCTCATGCTGCAAAAGGGCGGCGCCTTTTTACTGGAAAATGCCAACCCGCAGGATGTATTCACCCCGGAAGACCTGACCGACGAGCACCGCATGATCCGGGACACGGTGGCCGATTTTGCGGCCAACGAGCTGGCCCCCCGGGCGGAAGAGCTGGAGCACCAGCCTGAAGGGCTGATGCGGGAACTGCTGCTCAAGGCGGGAGAGCTGGGCCTCCTCTCCGCCGACATACCCGAGGAATACGGCGGCTCCGACCTGGGCAAAATCGCCTCCATCATCATCACCGAAAACATTGTGGCCGGCGGCTCCTTCGCCCTGGCCCACGGCGCCCACACGGGCATCGGTTCCCTGCCCATTGTTTTCTTCGGCAACGAGGAGCAGAAAAAGCGCTACCTTCCCCAGCTGGCCACCGGGGAAAAAATTGCCGCCTACGCCCTCACCGAGCCCAACGCCGGCTCCGACGCCCTTTCCGCCCGCACCAGGGCGGTGCTGTCCCCGGACGGGAAATATTACCTGTTAAACGGGGAAAAAATGTTCATCACCAACGGCGGCATTGCCGACGTTTACGTGACCTACGCCAAGGTGGACGGGGATAAATTCACCGCCTTCATCGTGGACCGGGACACCCCCGGCTTCAGCCAGGGCGCGGAAGAGAAAAAGATGGGCATCAAGGGTTCCTCCACCCGCAGCCTCATTTTTGAGGACGCCCGGGTGCCGGTGGAAAACCTGCTGGGAGAAATCGGCAGGGGGCACGTGATTGCCTTCAACATCCTCAACATCGGCCGCCTGAAGCTGGGCGCGGGCTGCACCGGTTCGGCCAAGCTGGCCATAGAGCTGGCCGCCAAATACGCCCTGCAGCGGGAGCAGTTCGGGCAGCCCATTGCCAGGTTCGGCATGATCCGGCACAAGCTGGCCCAGATGGCCGCTAAAACATACGCCGCCGAGAGCGTGGTCTACCGCATCACCGGCATGATCGAAGAATCCCTGGCCGGCAGGTCCAGCGGAGCTGAAGTGGCCGCCGCCATCGAGGAGTACGCCATTGAATGCTCCATTGCCAAGGTGCTGGCCTCGGAAGTGCTGGACTATGTGGTGGACGAGATGGTGCAGATTTACGGCGGCTACGGCTACATCCAGGATTACCCCGCCGAGCGCTTCTACCGGGATTCCCGGATCAACCGCATCTTCGAGGGTACCAACGAGATCAACCGGCTGATCATCCCGGCCACCCTGCTCCGCCGGGCCGTGAAGGGCAGGCTGGCCCTGCTGCCGGCAGCCAGAGCCCTGGCCGGGGAAATACTCAACCTGCGGGCCGCCGTACCGGAGGATGACGGGAAACCGCTGGCCGCCGAGCGGGCCATGGTGGCCATGGCCAAAAAGCTGTTCCTGCTGGTGGGCGGCCAGGCGGTGGAAAAATACATGGATAAGCTGGCCAGCGAGCAGGAAATCGTTGCTATCCTGGCCGACCTGGCCATCCAGATCTACGCCATGGAAAGCGCCATCCTGCGGGCCCTGAAAGCCCGGGAAGCCGACCCCGCAGGCGCGGAAACGAAGCTCAACCTGGCCCGTGTCTATGTCTACGATTCCTTCCCCCTGCTGGAAAAATGGGCCCGGGAAGCCATGTGCTTCCTGTTCGAGGGAGATATGCGGCAGACCCAGCTCTCCATCGTCAAGCGGATGTGCAAGCACCAGCCGGCCGACCTGATCGGCCTGCGCCGGGAAATTGCCGGACGGGTGCTGGAAGCGGAAAAATATGTGGTATAATATTCCCAGTTGCGGGAAAGGAGTTTGCACGTGGCCAGGAGAAGCGGCGACAAGTACAGGGCCATTATTGAAGCGGCGGTAAAGGTAATTGCCGAAAACGGCTACCACAACGCCCAGGTTTCCAAAATTGCCCGGGAGGCAGGGGTTGCCGACGGCACCATCTACCTTTACTTCCGCAACAAGGAAGACGTGCTCATCTCCCTGTTCCGGGTGAAGATGGGCGAGTTTATTGCGGCGGTAAAGCGGGAACTGCAAGCCTGTGCCGGGGCCGCGGAGCAGCTGGCCCGCCTGATCCGGCTGCACTTCACCAGGCTGGAGGCGGACCGCCACCTGGCCACGGTAATGCAAATACAACTGCGGCAGTCGGACCCGGTCATCCGCCAGGGCATAACCGAACCCCTGCGGGCCTACTCCCGCCTCATCGAGGGGATTGTTTCCCGCGGCATGGAAACCGGGGAGTTCCGGCCCGACCTGGATGTGCGCCTGGCCCGGCAGATGATCTTTGGAACCATGGACGAGGTGGCCACCTGCTGGGTGATGTCCCACCGCCACTACAGCCTGGCGGCGCTGGCTCCTGAAGTCTACCGGCTGCTCTTCCGGGCCCTGGCGGCAAAGGATAACGGATCATCTTAAAAGGCGAAATAAGGGCCTGCTCATGCCGGCAGGCCCTTATTTCCCGGTTACACCCTAACTGATCTTATGGGAGGAGGAACCGGCATGAACCTGAAAGCGGGGGACGTATTTTCGTGGGAAAGGACATTTACCGAAGAAGAGGTCCTTGCCTTCGCCGGACTCTCGGGTGACCGCGGAAGGCACCACATGCAGCGGGACGCCCGGGGTCGCCTGATGGTGCACGGGCTGTTGACCGCCTCTGTGCCGACCAAGATTGGGGGCGACCTCAACTATATCGCCAGGGAAATGTCCATGGAATTCCTCCACCCGGTATATGCCGGGGACACGGTCCGCTGCGAGGTGAAGATAACCGAAGTTACTCCCGGGGAGGGTTATACCGGGGTGGCCATGGAAGCGGTCTGCCGCAACCAGGATGGCAGGGAAGTGCTGGTTGGCCGCAGCCGCGGGATCATCCGTAAATAAATTTGGTGAGGAAGGCGTGATCCCATGGGGTTGACCATGGTCTTCAAGGCGCTGGGGGACGACACCCGGCGGGAGATCCTCCGCCTCCTGGCCCGCAGGGACATGACGGCCGGCGAGATTGCCCGCGCCTTTTCCCTTACCCGGCCCACCATCTCCCACCACCTGAACATACTTAAAGAAGCGGGGCTGGTTACGGACAAAAAAATGGGTCAGTTTGTCGTCTATTCCCTGAATACCACCGTCTTTCAGGATGCAACCGGCTGGCTGCAAGAGATAGTGAACAGCCTTCCCGGGCGGAACCGCAGTAACATAGAAGGGGAAATGCACTGTGAGAAATAATTACCGTATCGACCGCCGGATGCTGCTGGGCGACTGGCCGGCGCTGTTTGTGCTGGCCGCCTTCCTGCCCCAGCATTTTTCTACAAACATATTTCTACAACATAATATTTAAATCGCTTAAATTTGTGGCAGGAATAACCTCCCGGACAGCCAATATTAAAACCTGGAGACTGCTGGCGCCAGCATGACATCAGTTGACGACAGAAGGAGAAATGCCCATGGCCGCAGACATAGTTAAAACTCCCTTCCTGGTTAACGAAATGGTGGTCTATTTCATTTCCCCGCAGGTGGCCCACGTGGTGGAAGTGGACTGCCGGATCGAGGTGACCACCACACCCGACAGCTGTACCTGCTGCTCCTTTCGCTTTCGCTCCCGGCTGGACCCGAACTACCGCTGCCGGCACATTGAAGCAGTACGGCAGGTGCTGGAAAAAGCCCGTCACGCCGGCCCCGGCGCTGAAAAAGTTATCTGCGGGCTTTAAAAGGGAAATAATATCCGGTAGGGAGGGCTTCAGGGCAGCGCAACTTTTTTGAGCCGGAAGTGGACAAACCCGGCCCGACCTGAAAAAAAGCAAGAAAAGCGCAGGTGTATGCAACATGCCGGCAAAAGTTTACCCTTTCCCCAGCGCGGAAGACCAGCAGGTGATCCAGACCGCCATCCACGTCTTCCTCACCAGCCAGACCGGGAAAGCCCGGGACACCATGCTGAAGACCATCCGGGCGGTGCTGGACCGCTACCGCATTTCCAGGTTTTCCTTTCCCGATTACGTGGTGGAAGCCACCCGCATGCCCGGTTATTCGGTGGTGCGGGCACGCAACTGTGTCGAGGGCACGGTCTGCCCCCAGTGCGGTGAAAAGCTTTACGGTCTTACCAGCAGGGTGCGCATATTAAGCGTCCAGGAACGCCGGAATTACCACCTGGTTACCTACGGCTGCCGCTGCGGGAAAGTTTTTGCCAAGCAGGAACAAGGTTAAGGATGAAGACCGTGGAGGTAGAAGAAAATGGAGCGGGAGGGATAAAGCTATTCCTCCCGCTCTACCGTTTGCGCAGCCTGCACCCGGCTCCCGCCGGGCCAAAGGCAGGCCGCCCACACCGGGCTTTAAAGGCGCCTTTTTTCTTCACGACAGCCGGGGCTGGCGTGACCCTCCCGTATATCAGGCTCTGCCGAGCCGTTTAATCATCTCCACCATATTGCGCCCCAGGCGGCGGCATTCCTCCAGGGCCAGCAGGTCCTCATGCACACCCCGCTTCCAGCAAATCCTGCCTTCCTCCAGGCGGTCAAACATGGTCCCCATGGCCCCGCTGTTGCAGATGCCGCTCTCCTGGTCGCGGGTATCCACCAGGATCAGGCCCTGGGCCACCAGGAAGCGCTCCATAATGGCCTGGGCGTGCTCCTGCCCGCCGTTGCGCAGGCCGGCGTGGGTGACCGCCCCTCCCACCTTGCCGTGAAGCAGGTTCCGGGCCATGTGCATCCAGCGGGTGCGGTCGATAAAATTCTTCATCAGGCCGGTAACATTGGCCCAGTACACCGGGGAACCGAGTACAATGCCGTCGGCCGCCAGCATTTTTTCGGCCAGCAGGCCCATGTCGTCATCCTTGATGGAGCATTCCGTTTTGCCCAGGCAGCGGTTGCAGGCCAGGCAGGGCTTGATGTTATAATCAACCAGCTCCACCAGCTCCGTTTCCGCGCCGGCCCTGGCGGCTTCGTCCAGGACGGCCTGCAGCATGATGGCAGTATTCTTGCCTTTGCGGTGGCTGCCGTTAATGGCCAGAATTTTCACCCCAAATCCCCCTTTTTCAAATATTTTTGTAATTAATACCTTCGACCCGGCAGGCCTTGACTCCTGCCGTCATCATGTCTTCCCTCCCATCAATCAGGGCTTGCAGCTGTTGCAGGGCTCGTATCCCGCATCCAGGGCCTCGTCCCGGGTGGCAAATTTCACCCGGTTGTCCGGAGCAATCTGGCGCCCGTACTCGCAGTCCGGGCGGTGGAATTTCCTGCTGCGGGCGTTGCCCAGGTAATAGGGCTCTTTGTCCTGCACCTCCAGGCCCCACAGGCCCCGCTCCTCTTCCCGGGCTTCCCGCTGCAGGCGGGCAAACAGTTCCGCATATTTCACATTGGGCGGGACGGTCATTACCTGGGCGTAGCCCTTGAGCAGCAACTCGGCGTTGAACATGCGGCTGCGGGCTTCGCTTTCCCCCGGCCCGCTCCCGCCGGGAGGGTCAAGCCAGACATAGGCCAGAAGGCGCCCGTAGTGGTCCCTTTCCTGCACATCCTTTTCCAGCCAGACGCGCTTCCCCTCCAGGCGGCCCCTGGTGTAGGCCGACGCCTCCTTACCGTACGGTTCCACCTCTTTAGTTGACTCGGGAGTGTTCACGCCGATCAGGCGCACCGTTTCGCTCCTGCCGTTCTCGAGACGCACCACCACAGTATCCCCGTCCACCACCCGGCTTACGGTGGCAGGCAAAAGGCCGGCAGTTTCCCCTCCCCGGCCCTGCCCGGCAGGGGAAGGCTCCTGGCTGCGGGCCGGCGGCTTTGCAACCTCACCGCCCGTATCCGGGACGGCACCGGAACAGCCGGCCGCCAGCATCATCAGGGCAACAAGCAAAAATACAGCTACTCTAGTAAATACATGTTTAGCTATGGATATCATCTCCAGAGCCCCTCCTGATAAACTCCTGCCATAAGGAAAAGAGTACGCGGGCCGGCACCCACCGGGAAAAACAGGAACAGTTTAGAATTCGCCGCTTCCCCGCCTGCTTCCCCGGTGAGGAAAAACCCGGCAGCCAGCCGGAAATAAAAGCCCTTTCATAATAACTACCCGGAGGATGCCGGCCGCTCCAGGAGGCTGACGCACTCCACGTGGCAGGTCTGGGGGAACATGTCCACCGGCTGCACTTCCACCACCCGGTAGCCGTGCCCGGCCAGCAGGCCCAGGTCCCGGGCCAGGGTTCCCGGGTCGCAGGACACGTAAACCACCCGCGGCACCGGGTAGCGGGCCAGGGTTTCCAGGACAGAGCGGTGACAGCCCCGCCGGGGCGGATCCAGCACCAGCACATCGGGTCCGCCGTCCCGGCGGAAAAGGCGGGGAAGGAGTTTTTCCACCGCTCCCTGGAGAAAGGATGCGTTGCCCAGGCCGTTGAGCCGGGCATTCTGCCGGGCATCGGCCACGGCCCGGGAAGACAGCTCCATACCCAGCACCTCCCGGGCCTGCCGGGCCAGGAAAAGAGCAATGGTGCCCACGCCGCAGTAGGCGTCCACCACCCGCTCCCGCCCGGTAAGGCCGGCATATTCCCCCACCTTTTCGTACAGGACCCGTGTCTGCACCGGGTTGACCTGGTAGAAAGAATCGGCAGAAAGGCGAAAAGCCAGCCCGCCCAGGTAATCGGTTATATATCCCCGGCCGTACAGGACCTCCACCCCGTCTGCCCTCCCCTCCCGGCCCGGCCGGGCAGCTTCCTGCCGGATTATCGTGGTCACCCGGCCGGTGCCGGCCAGCTCCGCAGCCAGCTTCCCGAGACGCGGGCGTCCGCCGCCGGCGGCCAGCACCAACATGGTTTCCCCCGTGGCCACGGCCCTGCGCAGGGTAACGTGAGAAATCAGAGGAGCCGGACCTTGTAGAAGCTCGTCCCGGTACTGGCCCAGCAGATGATCAATGATCAGCGACAGTTCGTTCAGCTCCCGGTCCAGAATACGGCACCGGGTCCCATCACCCACCCAGTACCCGGGCGTGTGGGAGTCGGGAGCATAAAGGCCCAGGGCCGGCCTTCCTTCCCGGAGCATTACATGGAACCGCACCTTGTTCCGGTAGTGCCAGGGGTGGTTCATACCCAGGGCGGGTAGAACCCTTATCCCGCCCAGCCTGCCGATGCGTTCCAGGCTGTTCCGCACCCGCCCGGTTTTGTACTGAAGCTGGCACTCATAAGGCAGGTGCTGAATATGGCAGCCGCCGCAGCTGCCGAAAGAAGGGCATTCCGGGCGGCAGCGCGAAGGGCCAGGGTCTATCACTTCTTCCAGCCTTGCCCGCAGGTAATTTTTCTTTACCTCCACCACCGTAACCCGCACCCTGTCGCCGGGTACGGCCAGGGGTACGAACACCACCCGCCCCTGCCAGCGGCCCACCCCTTCGCCGCTGTGGCTGAGGTCTTCCACCTCAAGTACGACTTGCTCTCCGGGCTGTACACCAGGCATGGTTATCCTCCAGGCAAAATTTAGTCATACGATTACATTTTCTCCCGGCCAGCCCGCCCCGTGCGCCGGCCATTCCTTTTCCACATCTTCCTCTGTAAATATTTGAAAACCCGATTCCACCAGCAATGCCGCCGTCACGCCATGACCTGTTTTGACTTTCCCGCTAAACGACCCGTCGTAAATCCGGCCGTACCCGCAGGAAGGGCTCCGGGCCTTAAGAATGGCAGCCCGTATGCCGTGGTTCCTGGCGATCTCCAGTACAGCCCGGGCTCCCCGGATAAAAGCCCCGGTAACATCCTCCCCCTTGCAATTGACCACCCGCGCCCGCCCCTCCAGCACGTCCACTCCCGTACCGCCCTGTATTTCCGACGCCGGGCGCGGTACGGGCAACCCGCCCAGGCACTCCGGGCATACCGGTACTGCCCGGCCTTCCCTGACCAGCCTTTCCACCACCGCACAGGTCCGGGGCAACCCATCGTAGGAACAGGAATGCCCGGCCAGGCATGCGCTTACCATATACTTCACTCATTCATTCCCCCCTGTTATTTCCGGCAAAAATGCAGAAACACAACAAATCCATTGCGCAGATACCGGCATCGATATTCCGGGTCATGCCACCGTCCACAACCAGGCTGGCACCGCTTCCCGGCGAAAATTTCACCCCGGACACGGATCCTGCATACTTTTTCCCATTCCCGGCGTAACCGGACCGCTCTGGAAAAGGCCCTGGGCATCCAGAAAGTACGCCCGGCCCCCGCATATCCCTTCTCCCTCTCCCCTTAAAAGCACAATGCTGCGCACGGCCAGTATGCAGCTATATATGACCCCCGGCACGCCCCAGCGCCTGTTAAACGAGCATAAGCCTTCTCCTGACCATCCTGCACGTTTAATTTAATGCCAGAAGATCCTGAAGGGAGGCCTGCAGGGCCATAAAAAAAGAAGTACTGGCTACATTGCCTTGAAAGTCTTTTAAACGACGCTTGTCAACAGCGCGTATCTGGTCAGGGAGTGCGCGGGTAACTTTGCCGTGAAAGGTTAATTCCGGTCGAAAAGAGGCGGGCCTGGCTCCTGTAGAAAGGGGAACGATTACAACGGTAGAAAGATAGTTAAATGGTTCATCGGATACCACCACTGCATAGTGAGGCCCCCGCAGAATATGGCCCGTTCCTTCCAGACTAACTCTATAAATATCTCCTGGACGGGGAATTTCGGCAGGCATCAGAGCTCACCCCTTTCGGCCCGGGCCATTCTTTCTATATGTTCCGAAAAGTCTGCTTCCGCCCAGGCCGCGAGATCTTCTTCTTCCGCCAACCGGCGACACTCTTCCGCAAGCTTCTTCCGTTTTAGCTCCTTGACATACCGTTCTACCGCACTCCGCACGAAGTCGCTCAAAGTCGGAAATTCTTCAGGGTTGCGCACCTCCTCAATGGATTTCAGAAGACTGGTGGGCATGCGAATCGTCGTGCGAACATGCTCCATAGTTATCACCCCAAATGTCAGACATTGCTGCATACATTATAGCATACAATAAAGTATGGTACAATGCGGCCCGGAAAATTGAGGACATCACCCCCAACTGTCGGCGCCAGGCGGAAATGATCAAAAAAGCCCAGGAAATGGGCGCTTCCCAGGGTGTGGACACCGGCGCCGGGGCCACCGGCGTATGCCACGGACAGGGTTTTTAAGCACCAGGGGCAGAACGCTGTTGTATCGCTCCGCTTCCGCGCTAATGGAATTGACCATCGGCTGGCCCCTTTCCGCTGCCAGCTTCAAAAAATTTTCCAGATCCTTCATGCAGCGTATCTTTTTCATGATTTCCCCTCTTCCAAAAGCTTTTCCACTTCCCTGCGAAAATGTTCCAAATCTATGGGCAGTATTTCAACGGGCACCTGGGTATAATCAAAGAACTCCAGGATTTTCTCGTCGTCAAAAGGGATGATCCCGGTGTCCAGCAGCAGGATACGGTCATAATAACCGAAATTCTGCCGGGCGTCAATCTCGTCCCATTTCAAACCTTCTATGAATATCTTGCGCCAGTTCTCCAGCCAGCCGGCGGTCAGGTAAAAGTTGCGGCCCCCGGCATCCAGCTCGGCCAGCCGTTCTCCCAGCAGCATCTCAATGCAGTTTTTGGCCCGGATGACCCGCCCGCCCCTCCTGATCACCATCCGCTCCATTTCCGGGTGGCACTGGAGGCCAAATACAACGGCGACACTGTCTTCGTTCATGTCGTCCAGGGCCTGCACAAGGGCTTCTCCCAATTTGTCGAAGTCCACGTGGAGCCCCGGTTCCAGGTAATGAATTTCAACTTCTTTTCCTTGCAGGACGTACTCCAATTCCTTTTCCAGAATGCCGCAGCATAAAATTTTTTGGGGCATACCATTCCCTCCTGGAGATTGTTCTTTATGATCAAAGCTTAACTTAATGTCCCTCAATCGTCTGTAAACTGTTTAACAAGCCCGGCTGCTCCGCGGAAAAATTACGAGATTTGGTAATTCCAGGAGCAGGGATGCGGCAAGTTACGATTTAGCCCACATCCGAAAAGCCAGCAAATTAAGCCCCACCGCTTCGAACGGGCAGCAGGCTGGTGAGAGAAGAACCCGTATAAGACGCCGCCAAACAACCCGACCCCGGAGAGGAAGAATAAGTAGTAAGTAAAAGCCCCGGGTGAGTGGCCCAGGGCTTCCCTGTTTATCCCGGCTGTACTGCTCCCGTTTCTTAGTCCGGCCAATAACAGGTCCAAATACAAAGAAGAACAGATCCTGCGGACCGGGGTTCAGGTTTCCTTTTGCCGGTTCTGCCGGTAGACCAGGCCCGAAGCCACAGCCACCAGTTCCCCCCGCTGGTTTTCCACGGTAATCCGGTACAGCCCCGTATGGCGGGTTAAATTTTCCTCCCTGGCCGTAGCCACCAGCTCATCCCCGGGAACGCTCTTCTTCAGGTAGCTGATGTTCATATTTATACCCACGGCGGGCACACCCCGGGAATTGCTGGCGGTGCCAAAGGCCACATCGGCCACAGTGAAAACAACTCCCCCGTGGGTAATGCCGTGGATGTTGGTCATCTGTTCCGTAACCTTCAACCTGACCCGGGAATAACCGGGCTTGAGCTCCAGTATTTCCACCCCCAGCATCCTGGGGAAAGGATCATTTAAAAGCCACTCTTTTAACTCCCCGGACAGGGTGACATGCTCATCACTCATCCTATCTCCCCCGTTTTTGTTTTCAGTTTCCCCAGGGGAGGTATATTTTCCTGCCGTCAAAAAGAAAAGCCCCGGTGACCGGGACACCTTAATTTTTCAACGCTATTGGCCAAGAACAGCCACAGGAGTTTCTCCGAGCGCAGGCTGTGTTTTGGCTTTCGCCCCTCAGGCAGCCACAGCCAGCCTCCTGAAGGGGCTATCTACTTTGCTTGAAGCAGATGAAACTCGATGCCAGCAGGCTCGGTTATACGCTTGGATGCATCAAGGATTTCAATTCCAACCGGGTTTCCATCTTCATCATAATCAATAATTATCCCAGGCTTATCCTCATCGCTTTCAGCTACTGGCCTGTTACTGAAAACAATGGTCAGGGAATCCGTATGGGGATCATACATTACTTTCAATTTTTTTCCCTCCAGCTATTTTTTCAATTTGCTGGACCGGCATTTAAAACCCCCGCAACATTGATATAAAAAAAACAGACACCGAAATAATGAAGCAACCTTCCGGGTGTCTGTTATTGTTTCCTGGTGGAGGCGGGGGGATTCGAACCCACCGTCCGGAAGAACAGCCACAGGAGTTTCTCCGAGCGCAGGCTGTGTTTTAATTTTCGCCCCCCTGGCGGCCACAGCCAGCCTCCGCAGGGGCTATCTCGTTTTAGATGTCCCGCCGGGCCTCCGAGAACCGTCCCGGCAGCAAGCCCGTTAAGTCGACACCCTGTCCCGCGTCACGGGCCGGACCCGGGCAGGATGTGGCCGCTAAATTAAGCAGCCAGAGCGTATTCTTCGTTGGCAGTTATTGTTTTCCCACCGTTTAACGGGCTGGTGGAACCCCGGCTCGCTTCTCCTGCCACCGCTTCCCCCGTCGAAACCTTTCGCCCCCATATTATCCAGATGTCACATTTTCCCCCGCAGGGCCCGCTCCATTTCCCGTTTGGCATCCCGGGCGGCCATGTCCTCCCGCTTATCGTATACCTTCTTGCCGCGGGCCAGGGCCAGTTCCACTTTGGCCTTGCCCCGGTCGTTGAAGTATACCTTCAGCGGGATCAGGGCCAGACCTTTTTCCCGGCTCTTGCCCAGCAGGCGCAGGATCTCCTTTTTATGCATCAGGAGCTTGCGCGTCCGCTTGGGCTCGTGGTTGAAGCGGTTACCCTGGTCATAGGGGCTGATGTGCATATTATACAGAAAAAGTTCGGCGTTTTCAACACGGGCGAAGCTATCCTGCAGGTTGGCCCGCCCCGCCCGCAGGGATTTGACCTCCGTGCCGGTCAGGGCAATGCCGGCCTCGTAGGTCTCCAGGATGTGATAGTCATGGCGGGCCTTCCTGTTCACCGTAACCACTTTTCCCACCATGACCACCTCCTCAACCGATAAAGAAAGCCCTACCGCAACTGGCCGGGCTGCAACCTTTTTCTTTCCTCAGTACCATTATAACGTTACGTCGCCATTTGTCAAGCGGGAAATGCCAATTTCTGTCGTCGGACTGTGATATTGTCACCCTGTAAGCGGTTTGAGAAAATATCACCATGGTCCATATGGTTGCCAGGGTACCCAGCAAATCTACCTTCCGCCCCGACAGGCGCAGGCGCTGCCCAATGGCGGCCGTCAGGGGAGCGCCGGCGGTGTGGTGGCCGTAGAAGGTAAGCCGCCCGCCAGCACCCACTGCCCGGGTTTCCAGTTTGCCGATGTCATGGAAAAGGCAGGCCAGTTTGAGCACCGGCAGCCGGCTGCGGGTGCGAGTGAGGGGTGTATTAAAGCAGTCTCTCACCTGCCCGGCCAGTTGGGTTGAAAGGGCAACGGGCAGCCATTACCGGTAAAACGGGTGCAGGTGCCGGTAAAGCCCACCTGCTTATTAGAATACCTACTTCACTAGATCATTTTCCCGCAAATATTCCCAATATTTATCTGTATTATAACGCCAACAACAATTAGGGAACTCATTAACTATATTGATTAATAAAGAAAGACTTAAGTCCTCCCGGCTTTCCTTTCCAGGAAAAACTGCTATGCATTTAAGCATATATGGTATATCTGTATTACCCTTAGAATACCAATAAAGTTTTATTCCAAATAGTTTTTTTATAGTTTCCACAACATTTATTCCAGTAGCTTCCATAGAAAAAGTACGCCTATGTGGGTTCCTGCAGGAATCAAGACCCAGTTTAAAATTGCACTTCTTCCCACCACAGCCCATACAGTACCCTGTACTTAAAAAACTGCCCTTTAAAAGCGGGGCCAGCTTATAGCCAATATTGGCGAGAAACCGAGACAATATCGCATCTTGAAATTTCCAGTGAACAGCTGGGTTACGAGATTTTAGCACATTTTCATGTTTAAACTTCGACCAAAAACGACAATAAATTAACCAAACCGGATCATCCGGAGAGGCTATTTTTTCTAGTTTCGGTGATCTGGGCGGACAACCTCCAGCAGATCCAAAATTACTGCACCCCTTGGCACAAGCTGCCCAAACTATTTCAGGCTCATAAACAAGGTCTTGAGCCCGGCAGAGTAAATTACCAATTTCCAGCGGGTAAATATTGCCGCTACTTTGCGAACGATAGATATACCAGAACATTCCATTTGTTTGAACATTTCCAGTTTGCAACACGCCTTCTGAGGTCATCACTTAGCTACCACCAAAGAAGCTAGTGCTATAACCACACCAAGCAAGACTTTAAAATAAAACTCCAGTTTTTCAATTTTAGCAGCATTATTAGACAAAGTAACACTTCTTCCCTTAATATCAGAAACCATATCTGCTGGTATATTCTCATAACCACGTCTTTGTTTAAACTTTTCATCAATATACTCGTCAAGTCTTTCAAAGAAAATCATAAATAATGAGTCACAACGCCGCACAACGATATCGTTGGGCCCTGCATTATAGACTGAAAATATCAGTTTACCTTCATAGCCGGGGTCGACATGGAAGCCGGAAACATTTATTAAACCTTTTCTTTTAAAGCTAAATCTCATGCTAATAAATCCCATTACATCCAATGGCAATTTAATTTTTTCCTCTGTGATGAGCAATGCAAATTCTCCGGAACGGATAGAGATTAAATCACCTTTCTTAAGTTTCTTTGGCAGGTCTTCACTACTAAGGTATACCTCGCTACCAAGCCTTAGATTAAGCTTCCAACCCTCAAAACACTCACCCCAAATATCTTCTTTATCATCACATTCGATAAATTTTTTTATTTCATTTTCATCTGTAATTATTCCTGGCTCCATCATTTCACCCCCCCCCGGCAATATAAAATGAAAGAGGAGCTTTTAATATTAAAAATTCACCTTAAGCATTAGTATGATACAAAGAAGACCTTAACAATCAACAAAATGATTATTATCAGTATTGTAATAGCTATAATAACTATAATATTACTCAATCTTCTCACCAAGATCGGATCTATCATTCTATCTCTGAGTGAAATTTGCTCAAGCTTTAAAAGTATTAAAATTTCATTAAGCCACAGAAAAGCTATAGAACATAACGCCAATGAAAAATATGAGGGATGTCTTGTTTCAAAATAAACAAAACCCTTCGCCAAGATTAAAGCTATTAAAACAAAAACCAAAAGTATCAAAAAAACTATTAGAACTTTATTAGCTATTGCCCATTTTTTATTATTATCACCCATACCTGTCCCCCATTATAAAAAAAGAGTGGCTTACCACTCCCTTATTTAAATATTTAGCCTGCACCAAGGCTCGGGTCCAGTTGCTACATCCTGGTTAAACAGCATTCTCTCGCCAGGACACCCGCCCCGGCACTTTTCCCGTAGTATACATTCGGAACATATAGTTATATCTTTCAAACGTAAACCACGTAGATAACGCAGCAGATCATCATTATACCATAAATCTTCTAAAGAATAATCGTAAATCTTTTTACGTGATCCTTTTAAAAATTTGAATGCTTCACAAGGGAAAACCTCTCCCGAAGCTGAAATAAGAAGTTTATTTTGTGAGGCGGTACATGGCGTTATTTCTCCATCAGTTACACAGTTAAAAGGCGCACCGAGCCTTATATTTACGTTTCTAAACCAGTTTCTTAATTGCTTTACCTGCTGTACAATTCCAATCGCCTGTTTTCCTGTAAGCATCAAATCCTCTGCATTATCTTTGCATCTGCCCTGTAACACCAATCTTAACAGGCTCACCTGGCTTATTCCAAGAGAACTGGCCAGAGCCAACACACCAGGGATCTCGTGAACATTTACGCTCATTGGAACAAAATGAAGCTCAACAGATAGGCCAACAGATAATACTCGTTTTATAGATTCCAACGTCAAAGCAAAACTACCTGCGACACGGGTAATGTATTCATGTGTGCCGGCAGATTCGCCGTGAATGCTAAAAATTACTTTACCAGTGCCTGAAGCTTTTAATTGCCTTACTATTTTTTCGCTTAATGGACTTAAATTCCTCCCATCCTTTATAACCCCGCAGCTGTAAACAGTCACCTTTATTCCCTTTGAACTGGCATATCTCAGCACCTGAAATAACTCATCATATAGGAAAGGCTCCCCGCCCGAAACGGTCAATCTTTCAACACCCAGCGGAATTCCTTCATCTATCAATTTATAAAGTTGCCTGGCAGGTATGTGTTCTTTACTAGTTGCTGACGCTTCGGATGAGCAATGCCTGCAGTATAGAAGGCAGCTATTGGTTATTTCAACAGATAGTTCCTTTAGAGGATACCCTGCTTGCATTGGCTTCACCTCCCAGGCAATTGTAGGCAAAACACAGCTTGATTGTAACATTCAACACATTTTAAGAAATTCCTGCCACTATCAATATTATGTAGCAATTTTTAAAAGCAGATAACTGTGGATTTAAGTGGTGGAGGCGGGGGGATTCGAACCCACCGTCCGGAAGAACAGCCACAGGAGTTTCTCCGAGCGCAGACTGTGTTTTGGCTTTTGCCCCTTTGGCGGCCACAACCAGCCTCCGCAGGGGCTATCTCGTTTGGGTGTCCCGCCGGGCCTCCGAGAACTGTCCCGGCAGCAGGCCCGTCAGCCTGACACCCTATCCCGCGTCACGAGGCCGGACGCACATGAAATAAAAGCCGGCAGAAAGAACCTGCCGGCCGGCATCCTTTAAAGCCCCATCTCCCCGGCAATGGCCTGCATGGACTCCAGGCCGATTTTCATAAATTCTTCCAGGGAGAGGCCCATCTCGGAGCAGCTTTTGATCTGTTCCCTGCTGGCGCCCCGGGCAAAGGACTTCTCGTGGAAGCGGTTGAGAAGGAAGGGGACGTCAATGGCTGAAAGTTTCTTTTCCTGTAGATCGTAAAATAGAATTGACCCCCGATCGTCAAATAAAACTGACCCACCTCATGATAAAATCTCCCTCGAGAGGGGGAGGCAAAAGAGGTGGTAAGCATGTACAAATGGCAACGCATCAAA
>Ga0224486_100192_pt1 | contig 26619 bp, 31 predicted proteins | sample TexhydDE_CT_test_FD_172013 | JGI IMG/M metagenome (GOLD analysis project Ga0224486, IMG submission 172013) | Fracking water microbial communities from deep shales in Oklahoma, United States - hydraulically fractured wells DE_CT_test ... | reverse complement strand
TGAATTTCATGGCTGCACCTCGCAGGTGAAGATGGATTCGTTTACCATCCAGCCTATTATACCTTATTTTTCGCGAGGTTTTGAGCCATATCCAGATATTTTGTTATTGGGTTGTCACGGATTCAGGAAGAAGTTAATCCGCAGCGGTCTGGACTTAGCCGGCATACCCGGATTTTACCGGGCAGAGAGCAGGTATGGAGGCAGTTACTGGACGTTCAATTCCTCCCCCGGCTACTTTATTCCCATCCGGGATGCCCAAGGCCGGATCCAGGCCCTCCAGCGGCGGATGGACGACATCAGAAACGGGAAATATATGCTGTTCAGCGGCCATAGCAACCGGGGCGGCTGTTCCTGCGGCACTCCCGCCCATGTGGCCAGGCCAACGGAGATAAAGGACCAGCGGGTATGGATCACTGAAGGACAGTTAAAGGCGGATATTGCCGCGGCATACCTCGACGCTGTGGTCATCGGCGCCCAGGGCGCCACCTCCTGGAAACCGGTGGTCCCGGTGGTGATGGAACTGGGGGCAAAAGAAGTAGTTATCGCCTACGACAGGGACCAGGAAACAAATAAAGAAGTGGCCAGGGGTAAAAGAATGCTGGTGGCAGAATTAAAGAAATTGGGCATAACAGTCCGGGAAGCAATATGGAGAGCCAGGTCGAAAGAGGAAAAAGGGATAGATGATGCACTGGTAGCCGGCTTAGATATAAGGGTTATTTGATTGATTTTCCTGACACTAAATGGTATTATGTATTTGAAAGGTGGAAAAAGCTGTATGCGCCCGGAGGCAGGAGAATGGCTAAAACAGGCCGAATACGACCTGGAAACTGCCGAAGCTATGTGGAAAGCCGGCAGGTATGTCTATACTGTATTCATGTGCCACCTGGCAATAGAAAAAGGACTTAAAGCAGTTATAGCGGAGCGTACAGGAACCATCCCACCTAAAATTCACAACCTTGTCAGGCTAACCAAATTAGCCCACGTTAACTTTGGCGTTGATAAAAAAAGAATTCATTTCAATCTTGAACACGGCCGCGATTGGAACCCGGTATCCAGAATTCCTGGACCAGGCTATAAAAAGATATTCCAAGAAAGTTGCTTTAGAATACCTGAATAACACCAGGGAAGTGATGCAATGTCTCAAGATAGAACTGCAGTCGAGAAGATAATAAAGGACTTCCTCCGGGCGGTAACCTCGCAAGGCATTAAAGTAGACAAGGCTTTCCTTTATGGATCTCATGCCAGGGGCGAGGCCAACGAGAACAGCGACATAGACCTTATAGTAATCTCACGTGATTTTTCTAAAATGCCAGCCTGGCGCAGGTGGGAGGTCCTTGGTAAAGCTGTTGCCCGCATTATGGAGCCGGTAGAACCATTAGCCTATACTCCCGAGGAAATTGAAGCCTTAATGAAACGGGAAGGAAACTTTATCCACCATATCTTGACCCAACAGGAAACAATTGAGTATCGGTTGTAACCGGGGGAATATTTATAAGTTATCGTGAGTATAGATTTATCTCGGTCGAAAGGAAGGTGATAAATGGTGAGCGTAGCCAAGGATGAATTATACCGGCTAATAGAAGCGTTGCCAGAGAAAGAAACTCTTGTAGTGAAAAGGTTTTTGGAGTTTTTATTAATCCAGTCGAAAAAAGAGGACCAGGCATGGTTGGAAGCTGAATTGGGCGAATTGCCTCCGTATGATTGGGGTCCAGAGGAACCGCCTAAAGGAAAACCGGTACGGTATGAGGCAGGCATCGGATTGATTGTCGAAAGAGGCAAACAGTAATGGCCGTTGAGGCTGTAGCAGCAGGGGATATTTTTTTGATTGCCCTTCTCGTCCATGACCCTAAAGGGCATGAACAGGAAGGAGTAAGGCCTGCTGTCGTTGTCGGTGTGCCTCAAGGCCCTGTGCTTTATCCCGTAGTTATTGTGGTGCCCTTGACAACTAGAAGCGGCCCCTGGGCCAAGCAAAACCCTAATCTATACCAGCCTTTACCTCCAGGAGCAGGGGGAATTCCCCGGGCCTCTATAGTTTTAATTGACCAGGTGCGAGCCGTTGACGTTAGACGGGTAAAGGCATATCTTGGAACCTTAGAGGAAAAGACATTTGAGCCCATTCGATCTAGCTTATGTGAACTCTTTCAGAAAAAACCTTCTTATGACCAGGGTTAAGTATTCTTCGGGCAACACTGGACTGTTTAACCTCCAAGTCAAGCTTGATCAACCCGGCTATAACCTGCCGGGTGTTTTTATTTTGCTAGGTGTTTTTTATTTTGCTAGGTGTAAGGTTGGCCTGCCAGTGCAGGCCTTCCTGATTCCAGGAGCCAGGCAAACTTTACGGAAGGAGCGCCGCATTACGGCCACCGCCGGCGCGCACCTTTTTGAAAGCAGGGGGGGCGAAGGCGTCCCCAGGACGGCCGGACCTTGCCGGCCGTCCTGAAGGCAGGATAAGGCGCGGATCTCCGCGCGATTCCCAGACGCCAGGCAGTGCCTGGCGCTATTAGGATAAGGGGAGATTCGCTATGCGAATCGTATAAAGGGTTAGCGGTTCCTTTGCGATTCGCTCTATACTTTTAACCCTTGCGGCTTCTAGTTTTAAAAGTGATTCGCAAGCGATTCTCTTGCTGTTTTGTTATTTTATGCTAAATAAAAACCATTTATTACCACGATAAGGAGGCACAAAATATGGCTAATATGAAATCTATCCCTGTAAGACTGCCCGAGGGGGTATATGCCACTTTAGCCAGTCTGGCGGCCAGCAGGGGGGAGCCGGTGGCTGCGGTAGCCAGGAGATACATCATGCAGGGGCTGGAGCAGGACGCGGCGGCAAGTGGCAAAGATGTAATTACCGACGCGGTTCGCCGGGCCATGCGGGATGTCCTGAAGCCCACCGAAGACCGTTTGGCGAAGCTGGCGGCTAAAGCGGCCATGGCCGCAGCAACATCCATGTACCTGAATACCCAGGTCATAGGTGATCTGGGCAGAAAAGACGTACTCCAGATCTATAGCGAAGCAAGGAAAAGGGCTGTTGCTTACCTGCGGGAACGGGATGAGGAAGCATGAGCCACGCTCCTTTTGTGATGAAGCTGGCTTTTTATCCTCCAACCAAGCAGAACCGGCAGAGAAACGTCTGCCATGTGAGGTACATCGCCACCAGGCCCGGTGCGGATCGCGGCGAACTCGAACCGGAGAAGGAAGACCCCGGCACCGCCGCCGGCCACGTTAAATATGCCGGGGAGAGGCCTGGAAGCCACGGGTTGTTCGGGCCGGAGGAAGGGGTTACGACGGACCTGAAGGCGACGCAGGAAGAACTGAGAAGCCACAAAGGCATAGTCTGGCGGGCGGTCCTTTCCCTTCGCGAAGATGATGCCGTCAGGCTGGGTTATACCACCAGGAAGGCCTGGGAGACGCTGCTCAGGGCAACGGTAGCGGAGGCGGCGGCTAAAATGGGGATCCTGGAGAGCAATCTCCGGTGGGTGGCAGCCTTCCATGCCGCCCAGGGCCACCCTCACGTCCATCTGATATGGTGGGAGAAGAATCCTGCCCGGACCAGGGGAATGCTTTCCGAGGGCGAAAAACGAGACCTGCGCCGGGTGTTCGTAAAGGAAATATACGCCGAAGAAAGGTCCAGGCTCTTAGCTGAGAAAACAGCCATAAGGGATTTACTCCGGGAAACAGCCAGGCAGGACGTTTTACATCTTGCCAGGGAGATAAGGCAGGCCAGGCTGGAGGTCCGGGCGCTGGCGGGCGGGGAACCGGGGATAGCGCCGGTATTAAACCCGGCCGCCGAACAAGAACTGGCCGGCAGGCTTTCCGGACTGGCCGCAATTATGCCCGGGCAAGGCAGGGCAGCCCTGGCCTATATGCCAGACGAGGTGAAAGCCCAGGCCAGGGAAATCGCTGACTGGATACTGAAGCAACCTGGGTTTAGCCAGTCCGCCGGGCGCTACCAGGAATTAGCCAGGCAAATCGCCTCCCATTACACCTTAAAACCTGAAGCTTTGGACGAGGCGGCCCGGAAGGCTTATGAAGATATCCGTGACCGTGTGGCCCAGGTGGTGTTGAAAGGCGCGGCTGCTATAAACCGCCTGGAGAGGGAAATAGAGTTTAGTGAAAAGCAGGAAGCCAAACAAATCCAGGCTGAAAAAGGCCGGATAGCCAACAGCGTCTGGAAGGCCGCCTGGCGGGCGCTGGAGCGGGAGCGCACCCGGGCTGAGGCCCAGGCCCTGCTGGCGGCAGAAAGGGATCTGGAACGCCGCCGGCGGAAGGCAAGGGAAGAAGGAAGGGAGATGGGGATGTTGTGAAAATTAAATTCCGCCATGTCATTTTATTGCTCCTGGTTTTATTGGACCTGCTATTGGTTCCGTTGGTGCTAAAGCTGCCCTTATTTATCAAAGTCCAGGGCTTTAAACCCGGCCTGGAAGCATGGAAGAAAGAGACCCTGGCCCGCCCCCTGGCCGGACCGGCAATATTGGTGCAGGACGAAAAGATGCGTAACACCTGGATATGGCTGCAGCCCGCTTTTGGCGCTGCAGCCATATCCATTTTGTGGCCGGCTACCAGGCGGAAAAGTAAAGTCAGAAATGATATAGGCGGCCCGGAGGCGGCCGGCCAGGGCCAGCACGGCACAGCCCGGTGGCGGACCAGGAAGGAGATCGCCAGGACTTTGACACCCTGGGATCTAACCGGCAAATCTCCGGGCGGCTTCGTGGTAGGGACGGAAGATGGGAACAGGTTTACCGCCTGGCTGGATGCTGGTGATACCCACTGTCTGGTCATCGGGGCCACCCGGAGCGGCAAGTCCCGGCGTATCATCATGCCCACCATCTGGACCCTGGCCGGGGCCGGGCAATCAATGCTGGTCACCGATCCCAAGGGCGAGCTTTATACCATGGCGGCGGGATACCTTGAGCGGCAGGGTTACCGGGTGGTGTTGATCGATTTAAGAGACCCCGGGCGGGGCAGCAGGTGGAACCCCTTGGACCCGGTGATTAAAGCCCTCCGGGAGGGGAATATCCCAGCCGCCAGCCAGGCGGCCTGGGATATAGGCAACATCATCACCCACCAGCAGCCCCACTACGGGGACAGCATCTGGCCCCAGGCCCAGGAGAGCCTGACGGCGGCTTTAGCCCTGGCGGTGGCGGACCAGGCCCCCGAAGGAACCAAGCACCTGGCCAGCGCCTACGCCCTGCTGACGGAACTGGGCAGCGGCGGCGGAGAAAAGCTGGACGAATACTTCCGGCGTTTCCCCCAGGGCCACCCGGCCCGGGCGGCCTACGGCGTGGCGGCCCTGTCCGAAGACCGGCTGCGTTCCAGCATCTTTACCGGCACGGCGGCACAGTTAAGGCTCTGGGCCGACCCGGAGGTGGCCTGGCTGACGGCAGTACAGGACCACGATATGGCCGCCATTGGTATGGAAAAAACAGCGGTTTTCCTGGTGGTGCCCGACGAGAGGAGCACCAGGAACGTCCTGGCCACCCTGTACATCAGCCAGGTGTACCAGGCCCTGGTGGATACCGCCTATAGATGCGGCGGCAGGCTCCCGGTCCTGGTTAATTTCCTCTTAGACGAGATAGGAAACCTACCTCCTGTACCTGATTTTGACCACCGGCTCACGGTCGCCGCCGGCCGGGGGATGCGCTTCCTCCTGGCCGTCCAGGACCTGGCCCAATTGAAGGCCAGGTACAAAGAGGCGGCCGGGACCATCGTCGGCAACTGCGCCACCTGGGTTTATTTGTCCACGACGAACGAAGAAACCGCCAAAATTGTTTCAGCCATGACGGGCCAGTACACGGTGCGGACGGAAAGCTACTCCAGCCAGGTAAGGACCACCGATTATTCCCATGGTACCACCGAGGGTTTGGCCGGCAGGCCTTTGCTCCTACCGGACGAGGTGCGGCGCTGGCCAAAGGGATGGGCTTTAATTCTCCAGGCCAGGGAAAACCCGGCTCGATTGCCCTTGCCGGATCTTTCGGAGTGGCCCATAGCCGGCAAGTTAAAGCCGGCTGCTATAGATAATCCTGATCAGGAGGTGATTGCAGCCCCGCCGGTGTGGCTGCCCGGGCCGCCGGCGGGGGGCAGCGATGAGGCCGGAGCATGGGAATCCGGGCAGTCGTCGGAACTTTATATGCCCGAGGTGTAATTTTAAAATCTTGAAAGGGGAGATATGAAACCATGTTGCGCAAGATTGCTGATGCCATGAAGAAAGCCGGCCCGTATGTGCCCGTCATCCTGCTTGCCTTCGCCAAAGCCGCCTTTGCCGCCACCAGCGGCGGCCAGCCCCAGATCGTCACAGGGGCCATCAACCTCTTGAATGACGCCACTTCCTGGCTGTTAGGCATTATCCCCGCTGGGTCTGGTGCCGCAATCGGCTACCACGCCCTGATGAAACAGATGAGTGACGGCGATCCGGCTACGGCCGCTGCCCACAACCGGGCTATGCGCAACGTGCTTATTGGCGGCGCAATTGGTGAATCAGCGGTAGGCATTACCAAGGTCTTTTTAAGCTATTTCCAGGGTTAGGTTTATAGCGCAGGCCCGGCGATATCGGGCCTGCTCCCTTTATGGGGGAGGGAAAGAATTTGGATATAATCGCTAACCTGATTATCAATGCTATCAACAAGTTCCTGGCCGGCATCATGGAGAACGTCCTTACCACCTTCGCCGCCTTTGCTGGCAACGAGATGGCCCTGGCGCTGCAGATTTTAGACTCGGTATATGTCCAGAGTGCCGTCCACCTGGCCCAGGCGGTGGCCGGGAGCCTGCTGGCCGTTAAGGTGGGAGCAGAAGCATTGCAGGTCTACATCCTGCACACCCACGGCGACCCGGGGGCAGACCCTGGAGGGCTGTTGAAGCGCACCGCTATGGCCGCAGCCGTCATTGGCGCCGGGCCCTGGCTGGTGAAGACCGTCTACACCTGGGGCAACGATTTAGCTCAAAGCGTGGCCAGTCTTTCCTCGGTAAATCCCAACCCGGCCAACTTCATCGACACCATCGTTTCCGTGGGAACGACGCCCTTCCTGATCATGATTACCGCCATCGCTGCTATCGTCATCTGGGCCTTGATCCTCATCCAGACCGGCATCCGTGCGGTCGAGGTGGCCGCCCTGGCCGCCGTGGGATCGATTATGGCGGTGGGATTGACCCGGGCCGACGAAGGGGTGGCGGCGGTGTGGTGGCGGGAATTGGTGGTCCTTTCCGCTTCCCAGGCTTTGCAGACCTTCATGATGAAGGGGTTTCTCTCGACCATCATGACCTTTACCTTTAACTCCGACGTGTTGAAATTGTTTCTCCTGATCGGCTGGCTTTGGGTGGCCTTCAAGACCCCTGCCGTCCTACGGCAGTTCGCCTACCATACCGGTTTAGGAGGGGCCATGGGCCAGGCCGGCCAGACGGCAGGTACCATGTATATCATGCGGCGCATGTTCATGAGGGGGGTATGAGGTTTGTACCTGATACCACGCAATGTCACGGCTAGATTTGAGTTTTTTCCCGGTTTCGGCTGGTTTGAGCTGGCAGCAGTAGTTGCCGGGGCTTTAGTGGGTTTGGCGTTGTTTTTCCTTTCCGGCCTGTTTACCAAATCCGTAGTTCGCTTCGTCCTCTTCGTTATGCCGCCGGGATTAGCCTTCTTCGTCACCAAACAGGGGCCTAACGGCCAGAGCCTCCTGGACCTCATCCGGCAGTGGCGGCGCTGGTCTATGGCCCAGCGGCGGTACCTTTACGTGGGTAAGAGCAAGTAAATGTCAGACCAAGATATGGGGGATTATGCCGATAGACGTGACGGGATTTTTACAGGAAAGGGAGAGGGATTTTGTCTGGGGTTGAAAGACATTTGTTTCTACGGAAGTGGCTAATGTTTTCCCTATTATTAGTATTTGGCGCCTCTATTTTGTTGAGAGCTGGTCTGAGAATATTAGCTGCTATAGTTCTGCTTATCGCAATGCCGTTGGGTACAGCATCTTCCATTTCAATATTGTTGGAGGAGTGAGGATATGGCTTTCAAACTACCGGTGAAAAAGAAACCCGCCAAACAGCAACAGGTTGACCAGGCGGCGGCCCGGAAGGCGGTCCAGGACTGGCTGCCCTGGAAGGACATCGCCGGCGGGGTGATAACCAGGAAAGACGGCCAGGTGGTGGCCGTCCTCAAAGTGGAACCCTTCAACCTGGCCCTGAAAAGCGAGAACGAGAAAAATCGCGTCATTGCCGCCGTCCACGAGGCCCTGAACGGCCAGCGGGAGGCCTTCCAAATCCTTTCCCTGGGCCGTCCTGTGGACCTGGACGCCTACCTTAAAATCCTTCAGGACCTGGCCAAGGAAGTATCTAACCCGGCGCGGAAGAAGCTTCTGCAGGAGTATACCCGCTACGTGGCCACCTTGGTGGCCAGCGGGGAAGCGCTGGAAAGAAGATATTACATTTTGCTTCCGGGGAAGGAGCAAGTAGAAGTCCTGCAGCGGGCGCACGAGCTGGCAAGCAACCTGGAACGGTCCGGCCTGAAGGTGAGGGTATGCAGCGACCAGGAGATCATCGACTTGGTTTTTGTTTTTACCCATCCCGCCCAGGCGGCCTTCGAGCGGCCGCCAATACCGGGGCCGTATTTACCATCGCAGGTGAAAGGAGCTTAGAAGTATGGCTAAGGGCAAAAACACGACAACAACCGGGGGCCTGACCGGCCTGATGGATGTCCTCTCCCCCCAGGCCCTGGACTTCGGGGCGAGACAAATAACATTCGGTGAGCAGATGGCCAGGGTGTTGGTCATAACTGATTATCCCCCGCGGGTAGGCCCGGCCTGGCTGGCCCGGGTAGCCGGGATGCCGGGAGTGGTGGCCTCTATCCATGTAACCCCTACCGACCCGGCGAACCTGGTACTTTCCATCAACCGGGCCATAGGCGAGTACACCGGAAGGTTAGAGCTGGGCGGTAACGCCCTGGTGATGCAGCGCACGGAGCAGGCCCTTAAGGACGCCCAGGAACTGCTAAAGAAAATCGACCAGGAACAGCAGCAGATATTTTACGTGACCGTCGTCCTTCTAATCCTGGCTCCGGACCAAGAAACCCTGGACCGGCGGACCAGGCAGGTGGAAGCGGCCCTGGCCGCCGCCGGGATGCGGGGAAGGGTGGCCGTATTCCGGCAGGAAGAAGGCTTAAAGGCGGCCGGACCATGGGCGGTATTGCCCCAGGGCATCAAGGACGCCGGGGCTAGGAACATGCCGGCGGAGACGGTGGCCGCTTCTTTTCCCTTCACTGCTTCCGGCATCAACGACGGCAGCGGCGTGGTCTTAGGCCGCGACCGTGACGGGGGACTTGTGCTGGTTGATATATGGCGGCGGGGCGGGGACAGGACTAACTCCAACTGGACGGTTTTAGCCAAACCCGGGGCTGGTAAAACCTTCGCTGTAAGACTTTTAACCCTCCGTAACCTGGCCCAAGGTTCCAAGGTAATAATAATCGACCCCGAGCGGGAGTACCGGGAGATGTGCCGATTACTCGGCGGGGCCTGGATCAACTGCGCCGGGGGTAAAGGCAGGATTAACCCTCTGCAGGTCCGACCTTTGGCTCCCGATCCAGACCAGGACGATGAACAGGAAGGCGAAGATGATATAGACCTTAAAGAACTCAGAGAAGCCCGGGCGCAAGGGGCTTTGGCCCTTCACCTCCATGTCTTAAAAACCTTTTTCCGGCTCTATTTGCGCGACCTTACCGATATTGAACGGGTAGTGCTCCAGAAAGCGTTACGTGAAGTATATAAACAAGCCAATATAACCTGGGACACAGACCCTGCCGCCGTTCCGCCGGAAGATTGGCCGACTTTTACGCTGCTGTACAAGTATGTGGCGGGCCAGGCGCAAAAGGACCCCGAAACCTGGAAACGCCTGGCTTTGTTTCTTGAGGAGACGGTTGAGGGGGCTGACGCCAGTTTATGGAACGGTCCTACTACCGTTAACCCTGATTCGGACCTGGTGGTGTTAGACGTTCATGACCTGCAGAATGCCGACGATACAGTAAGGAGGGCGCAGTATTTTAATGTTCTATCCTACGCCTGGCACCTGATAGAAAAGGACCGCCAGGAGAGGACCATGCTGGTGGTGGACGAAGCCTGGCTTTTAGTTGACCCCCAGACGCCGCAGACCCTAACTTTCCTGCGGGACACCTCGAAACGCATCCGCAAGTACATGGGCGGCCTGGTGGTCATCTCCCAGAACGTGATCGACTTCCTGGCCCCGGAGGTGGCCCGCCACGGCCAGGCCCTTTTAGATAACCCGACGTATAAGCTTTTATTGGCCCAGGGGGAGAAGGACCTGGAAGCCATAACAACGCTAATGAACCTTTCGGAAGCGGAACACGACCTTTTAGCTTCGGCCAAACGCGGTGAGGGCCTGCTGGTGGCCGGGACGCAGCGGGTGCAGGTGCGGATTGAGGCCGCACCCTATGAGATGCCCTACCTCGTAGGGGGCGGCCAGTAATGGCCGCCCCGGCGGGACTGGTTGTCCGGGCAGCCCTGGCCCTCCTGCAGGAGAAGCCGGAAAAAGTTTTGCTTTGGGTGCTGGCGATACTTTTTGCTCCAGTCGCCCTGCTGGTATTTTTTTTCGCCGGGCCGATCACCATCTGGGAACGGGTGCCTATCGTCACCCCTTCCCAGGCCCAGATGTACGTGGACGCGGCCAAAAAGGTGAGCGACAGCACTAAATCCCCCTGCGACCCGGGGGTTACCGTAGACTGGCAGCCCCTGCTGGCGATAGATGCGGTAAGGTTAGACCAGGACTTCCGCAAGGCCAGTCCCGGCAGGGCGGAAGACCTGGCCTGGATGTTCATCGAAAAGTCCGGGAGCTGCCAGGTGTGCGACGGCGGCGACCCGCCGAGCTGTACCAGCTACCCGACCTACCGCCTGCGTTCTCTGGATGAAGTCCTGGATGATTTAAGGTTTAACGCCAAGCAGCGGGAGAAGGTGAAGAACATCCTGCAGGTGGACCTTTCCTTCCTCCTGGGTATGGAGCCGGATATACCGTCCGGGTGGACGCCGGTGGAGGGAAGCCTCAAGTGGCCTACGCCTGGCATCAACACTATTACTTCCCCCTTCGGCTACCGGGTGGACCCGGTGGAAGGGGGAGGCAACTTCCATACCGGGGTAGACATCGCCGCGCCCATGGGAACGCCGGTCCATGCCGCCGCCGACGGTGTGGTGGTAGTGGCCGGGTGGATGGGCAACTTTGGTTATGCTATCTACATTGAGCACGGTGACATGGTAACCATCTACGCCCACCTGTCCCAAATAGCCGTCCAGAGGGGGCAGCAGGTCAAAGCCGGCGACGTGATCGCTTACAGCGGCAGCACGGGCAAGAGCACCGGGCCGCACCTGCACTTTGAGGTCCGGGTACACGGCCAGCCGGTCAACCCGATTAATTACTTTAAGTAAACGAATGGAGGGTGAGAAGATGAATGAGGCAAGTAAATATGAACATACCGTCCAGGTTTATGCCGCCCACTTGGAGGCGGTAGACCTGGCCAGGAAAAACGCCGAAGTGGCCAGGCAGGCCCTGGCCCTGGCGGATCCGGGAAATCCGGCGCTAAGGGTGCCGTTGAAGGAATATACCCTGTTGAAGGCTCAGCCCCTTTTGCTGCTGGTGGAAATCCTTTTTGGCGGCGGGCGGGAGGTCCCCCGGCGGGCGATAACGCCGGAATTAGCCCTCCTGGTCGGGGCGGTGGCCGTGGGCCGGGGGGAAAGCCCCGCCCGGGTACTGGGCGTACTACAAAGGGTATTTACTAGGTCTTTGGTAAGGGATAGCTAAAAAATATAGATATACCCCCTCTAATCTTGAGGGGGTATATCATATTGGCCTTTATAAGCTTACTTTCTGTAGTGATTTTTTTACGACTGCAGGTTTGGTAAGTCTTTTTGGGTTTTTGTTTTCTTCTTCGCGGATGAATTTAAAAAATCTATCCATATCACCTTGACATTTTTCTAGAATTAGTTCACGTGCCTTTCTTACTTCATTCACAATGGGATCCTCATAGGCCATAACTTAATTCCTCCCCATTAGTTCAAGTGGAGTAACAATTTCCGGGGTTTCTAATCCTACTGAAGCGTTATATCGTTTTAGTTTTTTACGAACCTCACCGTGGGCGAGATGTTTGCAATTCCAGGTTAAAATGTAATCCAGGTTATATGCCACTCCGTATGCGAGATGAACGGCGTCTAATGCTGATTTTTGGGGAATTCCTAGCACAGTGATATATTTTCTTGCTAGCTTTTCAACTTCATCTGTTACAGGCAAGATTTCAAGGCCTTCAAGATAACGGGACCTTAAAGAAGCAACTTCAGGATCCCCAGCTTGCGCTTCTACTACAACAGCTTGGGAGATGTATATTTGAAATTTGTCCCTTTCATAAATCCACCATTCATGGGTTGCCTGTTGATTGGCAGCTACGATCAAATCGCGGCTTAACCTGGCTGCAAGGTAGCTGGGGATGGTTGTCTCCAGGTATAATGTTGGTTTTTCTCCCACGGAGCATCACCTCAATTTTATTTTAATATAGCCTAAAAAGTACTCAGAGGCAATAGCGAAGGTGGAAATATCAATAACAAATTGGAATTACTAGCAATTATATGGAAGGAGTAGAGACTCATGATGTATGCTTTAATCCTTGCCCCGGCCAGGGCGGAGCAGGTGAGAAAAGCCGTGAAAGAACACGGCGAAGTGGTATTCGATCAGGCCGGGGTGATGGATTCCCCGGGTATTCGCAATGCCCTCCAATATGCCGCCAGGGTGGCGGCCGATGCCCTGATCCTTGATATAGATGCCGGCCCGGGCCCGGACCTGGTGGCTGCCGTCCAGGGTTACCGCATAGCCAGGCCCTATGCAAGGATATTCCTGCTGGCACCCGGCAGGCAGCCGGGGGATGCTACGGTGGCAAGGCTTGTGGGGTTGGGAGTGTATGACATCATAGACGGCCCGGTTGAGGCCGACTGGGGTGATTTAGTCGCCCAGTCTCTTACTAATACCCCGGCTACTTATGCCCAGGCTGCCAGGTGGCATGTCATGAGTGGTTTAACTGGAGAAGAACAGGTAAAGGAAAAAGTGGTCATCGAGCAGCGCCCGGTGGGGGTGGTGACTATTGCCGTGGCCGGAGCCGCGCCGGGTTTGGGCTGCACCCATACTGCTCTAGCCATAAGCGCGTTTTTAGCCAGGCAGGGCCATAATGTAGTCCTGGTGGAAGACAGCCAGAATCCGGTAATGCAGGATTACCTAAAAATTATCAAGGCAGGACCCGGGCGGGTAAGCAAAGCCTGGCGTATAAAAGGCTTTGATGTGTTTCCTTTTGCTAAAACCGAGGTTGACAAATTTATAGAAGGTGATGGTAATAATTTTATATTTGACGAGCTTTTGCCGGAGTTGAGTGCCGGTCGGTATGAATATATCGTCCGTGATTTAGGTACAGCGGATAAAAAAAGGACCAGGGAGGCTTTCAGGTCTAACTTGGCCGTCCTGGTAGCTAGCGCCGCCAGGTGGCGCTGGGGCGACTTGCTAAAAATTGAGCCGTTATCTTCATTCCGCTTGGCGCTGGTTGCCCCAGCGGAACGGGATGTGAAGGAAATAAGAAAAATCCCGGAGTTAAAAGCATATGTGATGCCGAACCATCCTGATCCTTTCTGTATGCCGGATGAAATACTTACAGAACTTTTGCGGCCGGTATTGCCCCACGCCAGGGAGAAAAAGAAACCGTTTTGGGTAAGGTTTAGGGTGGCTACTGCAACGCCAAAACGGCCTCCGGCCTAACGTAGCGGCGGCCCCAAAAGGCGACAGCGGTTGGCAGCAGGAGCGCTAAAGCGCACCTGCTGCCTTGATTTAAAACCTCCTGGCCTTCCGGCCAGCCTTAGATTATGCCGCCTCCCTGGCCGGTCCTGCAAGGGTCCGGCCTGCGGCATAAACGGCCTCCGCCCCGCCCTTCGGGCGGGTCCCCTCCATTTATTCCTCGGCCCGGCCCTACGGGCCGCCTTTGCCTCCCGGCCGGGCGGCAAAGTTTGCTGTTAAGGCCGGAAGGGCAGGGGCTGAAGACCTGAAAAAAAGAGTATGCACTTGATAAATGGTGGCATATTTGATACCATCTTTTTAGAGGCGGGAGAAATAAATGAGCCAAATTGAGAAGCTCCTTAGGGCGATAAAAAGAAATCCCAGGGATGACCCTGGGAAGATATTGATAGAGTGCTCAAGTATTATGGTTTTAATTGCCGCCATCAAGGGGGTAGTCATTATAATTACTATCATCCTGAGCTGGTTGAGATTTTAACGATCCCCCGCAGAAGGCCGGTTAAGGCTATATATGTTAAGAAAGCGCTAGAATTAATCGAGAAGCTTAAGGAAGGGAAATCTAATGAGTGATAAAACGTTAGATTACTATCTTAACCTCAACTATGAGGTATCCCTTCGCCGCCTTACAGAGGAGGAGGGCGGCGGATGGCTGGCCAGCATACCCCTTTTACCGGGTTGTATATCAGACGGAGAAACTCTGGCAGAGGCCCTGGCTAATCTAGAGGATGCCAAAAGGGGTTGGATAGAAACCGCTTTGGCGTTACAACGAGATATTCCCGAACCGGATAACAATGAAAAATATAGCGGTAAGTTTACTGTACGCCTTCCTAAATCCCTCCACAGGGCTATTGCCGCCAAGGCGCAAGAAGATGGTGTTAGCCTTAATCAAATGGCTATTTATCTCCTTTCTTTGGGGCTAGGTAAATCGGCAAGAAGAAGGCGGGCAAAGTGAACCTCCGCCGGGCTTGTCCCGGCGGAGGTTCACCCTCGAAGGGGTACTTCATGCCCACCTCTAATCTCGCTCTACTCGAATGGCTCAAATCTTAGACAGAAACAGAATGAGGTAACACTTGTTTGCCGTTTCATCCGCCGCACGCATAACTATAAAAAATTTAGGCATCTCCCCTCGCTGGACCTCAATCCTTACCGACAAATAAATACATATGCACCCTGGAGCCCACCAGCCGGCCGGCGGACTTGCCGTTAAAAATATCGGCACTGGGTAACATACCTACTTACAGTGGTTATAAGAAAGGCAAGGGCGGCGGCAAAAAAACCTCTCCAATTAAAACGGTAAATCTTCTTCGCTAATTTGTAAGTCATCTTCTTCGGTTTTTGCTCTTATTGCCAGCAAGTTGCCCTCCTGATCAAACTCCGTCACTACTTCCCGCGAAAGAAGTTCCTCCAGCATTATGTATAAAGTAGCATCATCGCAAGGCTTTAGGATACCTGCCTTAAAAAGTGTTGTTTCGTTTCCACAGTATTCGCAGTAGCGGGCATCGGCGACATTGTGGGCATGGCACTCGATACAATCATTATATAGGTATAGCCCGCACATTTTACAGTAAGATGCACCTTCCGAGAAATCCGTATTGCCGCATCTAGGGCAAATAGTGAATCGCATATTTTCGTCAAGGTTAATTCTCAATACGTCTTTTTGCATGGTATAAACCTGCCCTTTCTCTTCGGCCACTGCTACCGTAGCTATGGCCATCTCAAGTTCCTTTTTGGCGCGTTGCTGTTCACAAAATAGCTGTTCAATTTTGGCTTTGGGATAGATATGTAGTTCATCTAACCGATTTATTACAGCTTGCCAGGATACTTTGAAGATATTCTTTAACCGAGCTATTTCGCTAATAGTTAATGGAAATCTTACGGCTTGACGAAATTTATCTTCAGGCATCAAATATTCCGAAGTAAATATATTGGCCTCCCGGTTTAATATCCAGTGTTCAAAAGGCAGCAGGTTGTCAACATCGAATTCTTCATGATGCTTGAGCACAATATGTGCCGTTTCATGGCCATAAGTCCAATTATCGCGACCTTCAGGAAGATCGCGATTGACATATACCTCGTACTTTCCATTTCCCAAGGAGCGGGTAAATCCTTCCTCATGAATAAAGTCAGGGTCTTGGGAAGAGCTAAAAATCTTTAACACTGCGACACGCTTTAAAACCCGCCTGGCGTCAATGCCATTGTATTCTACTAACCCTAGTTGTTGCCGGAAAAATCTGGCGGCTGCTATCGCCTGTGCCTTCCTAACCCTTCTTGGTCTTTTCTTACCCATCAAATATCATCCGTATCCTCTATTGCTGCTTTAATGATTCTGGCAATGCGCCGGCGTTCTTCAGGTGTTGGTTTCTTCCCGCAGCGTCGCAGCACGTCTGTTACTTCGGGCCAATCTTCTTCTATAGTAGAACGGTGCTGGCCAGGGTTAGGGTCGTCTGTCCTACCTAAGAGGTAATCCACGCTGACGTTAAAAAAGTCGGCAAGGCGTTGAAGGGTGGTAGGATCAGGAACAGCCCTATTAATTTCCCAGTTAGCTAAGGTGGCTCTATTTACATGGATGATAGAAGCCAATTCATCTTGGGTTAAATCCTTTTTCTTTCTTAATTGTTTAATCTTATCACCTAATGTGCTCATAAGCCACACCTCTAATTGCATAATAAATCTTTTTGTGTAACCACACAACTTATGTGCAAAACTTAAACTTTTTTTCAAAAAAGCTATTGACTTGTGCAGATGATACACTATAATAATGTGTAGAAGGCACACAGAAACAGGTGATGAAAATATGAGAGTGGAGCTTTTGAAAGCCAGAAAGGCAAAAGGATTAACCCAAGAAAAAGTAGCCCTCGCAGTTGGAATAGACCGAACAGTATATACGCGTATTGAACGGGGGGTTCGAATACCCACTGTAGATGTGGCCATAAAAATAGCATCTTTGCTAGGGAAACAGGTAGAGGAAATTTTTTTACTAGAAGATGTGCATGAGACACACAATTCTATCGGCACCCTAATTCCCTCTGGTACAGAAGGGAAATAAAGAATCAAGCAACTTGAGTTTAATTGTGGTTATATTCGCTGTTTCGCGTTCCATATCCTTCCAAAGGAAAACATAATGTCATCAGGGAGAGGATTAAATTGCCGGACCAGCCCTATATGGCCGTAGTCTGCCTATCGGGAAATGTCAAAAACCTCGGGGGCCGGCCGCTCCTTGTAGACCTTGAGAAGCTTAAAGAACTCCATGCCGCAGGGATGACTGATGTTGAAATAGCTAATGAATTAGAAGTTAAACGAAGTACAGTAGCTATGGCCAGAAAACGTCTGGGGCTTACTGCTAACCGTAGGGTTGGCGAACATGGTGGTACCACTCAAAGGTCTACCAACGAGGAAGAGGCCGCTATCATGGCCTGGCTCCAATATCAGCAGGCCGTAAATGCCGCCGAGATGTCGACCAGGAGGGTGCAGGTGGGCGGCGGGGATTGGCTTAAGTGGGCAGGGAGCGCCTATGAACTGGACGGTAGCCGCAATAAATACATATGCAGCCTAGACCCTACCAGACGGCCGGCGGACCTGCCGTTAAAAATATCAGCTACAGGCAATATCCCTATAGCCGCGGGTTTCAAGAAGGGCAAGGGCGGCGGAAAAAAACCTATCCTTCCATAAAATACCGGGTCTAACCCGGTTTTTTGTTTTTCAGGACATGCCGGACGAACAAGCAGTCGCGCATATTTTCATAAGGAAAGGGGGAGTGCTTATGCAAATAGGGCGGCCTGTACCAAGGATAAGGGTTATTCCTGTGGGGAATGTTTCCGATCACAAAAGGGCCTATGCCCGGGTGGTTGATATTATACGCCAGGCCTGCCCTGACAGGCAGGAAAACCCGCAAGAGATGTTGAAGGAAATAAACATGAATCCTGCTACGGGGAAGAAGAAAGATGAAAGCCGTGATATATGCTAGGGTAAGCACCCAGGACCAGGCTCTCGGTTTTTCCCTGGCCACCCAGAAAGAACTCTGCGAGAAGAAGGCCAGGGCTTTAGGGGCTTTAGAAGTCGAAGTTATTGAAGACGCTTACACCGGGACGGAATTGAACCGCCCTAGCTTGGATTATGTGAGGCAGCTCGTAGCTGCCGGGAAAGTGGACCTTGTAGTTGTATATGACCCCGACAGGCTTTCCCGCAACCTTACAGATTTGCTCATTCTTTGCCGGGAATTTGATAAGGCAGGGGTAAGGCTGGAGTTTGTTAACTTTGACTGGCAAAAGACACCCCAGGGGATGCTCTTTTTGCAGATGCGGGGGGCCTTTGCCGAATTCGAGCACGCGCTCATCAAGGAGCGTACCCAGAGGGGCAAGGCCAAAAAAGCAGCCAGCGGCAAGATCCGCTGCTACGCCAAGCCTTTTGGCTACGACTGGGACGCCGAGGGGGATACCCTGGTAATTAATCCCCAGGAAGCCGAAATCGTCAAGCAAATGTTTGAGTGGCTGACGGATCCTCTGGAACCCTTAACCCCCTGGCAGATTACCCAGAAGCTGGGCCAGGTGTACCCCCAGGGTCCCAGGGGCAAGGGTTGGGTCCACTCATCGGTGGTGCGGATGCTGAAAAATCCCGTATATACCGGCCGGTTAAGGCGCAAGGATGAGCAGCCTGATTGGAAACCGGTCCTTGTGCCGGCCATAATTGACCAGGAAACCTTTATGAGAGCCCAGGAGATGCTTGTCAGGTCCAAGCGTTTTAACCCTAAGACTACCAGGAGAAGATTCTTACTGCAGCGCCTGCTGGTATGCGGGGAGTGCGGGAGGAGGCTTACGGTCGTTACCCATAACAATCCCCAGAGAGCGAAATATAGCTATTATACCTGCCCCGGGCGTTACCCTACCAAGTTTGACGACCAGGGCCGGGTAGGCAGGTGCGGGCTCCCACCCTGGCGGACGGAAGAAATAGATAAGACAGTATGGGATACTATAGCTTCCATAATTAAGAACCCGGAGCTTTTCTACCAGTATATTACCAGCGAAAAGCTTGAAACAGCCAGCATTCCCCGGAGGCGCCTGGAGGAAGCGCGGAAGAGGCTAGAGCAGGTGCAACGGGTGATCGAGCGGATTGACCGGGCCTATTTTATCCTGGAGGCGTTGCCCGAAGAAGACTACAAGCGTTACCGGGCGGAACAAGAAGGAGAGATAATAAGAATAGAAGAGGATATCAAGAGGCTTGAAGCCGTAATTAACGCCCAGGAACAGGTGCAAAAAGGCGTAGAATTCCTGCGCCAGTACGCTGAAAACCTGGCACGGTCGGTGGATGAACTAAACTTTTTTCAAAAGCAGAATATCACCCGTGAGCTGGTGCAGAGAGTAAAAATATATGCTGACGGCAGCCTGGAGATAGAAGGATACTTTAACCTCCCCTTTACCGGGCCGGGCAAAAATGTCCCGGAACATTGCGAAGAACTTACAATATTAACCCCACAGAAGAACTTAAAAGAACCACCTTGCAGTAGTGTTTTAACTTGCACACATCGAGAAAAAGGCCATCCAGAAACTTTTGAAGGAGCTGTCTGCCGAAGGGTGCAGCAAGTAAACATAAAATATTTTCTCTGGCCGTGAAAGAAGGCCGGCTTTTTTATTTTGCGGGGCCACGTGTGAAGTGGAGGCTTTGTGTGGTATAATTTTGCCAGCTGCTATTAGGAACCCGGCATTAGATGAAGGGCCGCTGGTGTAAACTATTTAGCTGGTGATGTTTAATATGGCAAGGGTGCAGCTGAGGCGAGGCGAAGAAGGACGCATTAAAAGAGGCCACCCCTGGGTTTACCGGACGGAGATTGAGACCATCTATGGCGCCTTTGAACCGGGAGACATAGTTACCGTAGAGGATCGCCGTGGCAGGTTTATTGGCCGGGGGTATATCAACCCGGCCTCCATGATTACTGTCCGCATCCTTACTTATAGTCGTGATGAAGAAATCGATGCGGCTTTCTGGCGGCGGCGCCTGGCGGCTGCCTGGGATTACCGCCGGAGGGTTCTGGCGGGTGCTGGGACGGACGCTTATCGCGTTGTCTTTGGCGAAGCAGATTTCCTGCCAGGGTTGATTGTCGACAAGTTTGGCCCCTACCTGGTGGTCCAGACCCTAGCCTTAGGGATTGATCGTTTTAAAGATAATCTAGTGGAAATCCTGGATGAGTTAATCCAGCCAACGGGGATCTTTGAGCGCAACGATGCGCCAGTGCGGAAACTGGAGGGCTTGGAGCTGCGGTCGGGATTCCTCAAGGGTCCCTTTGACCCGCAGGTTGTCATACAAGAGAACGGCCTTAAATTTTATGTAGATCTGGCCGCAGGACAGAAGACGGGTTACTTCCTGGACCAGAGGGAAAACCGGGCCGCCCTCCAGCCGTTTGTGAAAGGGGCGCGGGTGCTGGATTGCTTTTGTCATACCGGGGGGTTCAGCGTCCATGCCGCCCATTATGGTGCCCGGGAAGTAGTGGGCCTGGATATCTCGGCAGAAGCCATTGCTATGGCACGGCGCAATGCGGTGCTCAATGGTTATGGGGACCTGTGTTCTTTTGAGGAAGCCAATGCCTTTGACGCCTTGCGAGAGCTGGAGCGCCAGGAAGAAAGGTTTGATGTAGTTATCCTGGATCCGCCGGCATTTGTCAAGGCCAGGAAGGCTTTGGAGGGAGCCATCCGGGGCTATAAAGAGATAAATTTGCGGGCGATGAAAATTTTATCTCCTGGCGGCTTTCTGGTGACCTGTTCCTGTTCCTATCACATGCCCGAGGAACTCTTTTTAGAAGTTATCCAGGATGCAGCCTTTGATGCCCGTCGCCGCCTGCGCCTGCTGGCCAGGCGCGGCCAGGCTCCTGACCACCCGGTACTCCTTGGCTACGACGAGTCGCGTTACCTCAAGTGCCTAATGCTTCAGGTAATATAAAAGACAATATTACCTGCTTACAGCTTACCCCGGGAAGGGACTAAAACTACCGCCGTCCCCTCCCATTGAAAATAATGTTTTCCCCCCGGCAGTATTTTTGTGGTATAATAACCTGTAAGTGCCTCTATTAGGAGTGAAACATGCTCAAGCTACTGCAACCGGACCTCTATGTGCGTTCCCTGCGGGATATACCCCTGGCAGCTTTAAAGGCGCGGGGTATCCGCGGTTTGATTATTGACCTGGATAATACGGTGACCGAATGGGGACGGGCGACCCTGGACCGGGAAATTTACCGGTGGTTTACGGAATTAAAGAAGCAAGACTTAAGGGCCTGCCTTGTATCCAACAACCGGGATGTCCGGGTGCAAAAAATAGCTGCTTACCTGGGTATTCCCGGAATTTCCAGGGCCGGTAAACCCAGGCGGCGGGCCTTTTACCAGGCCATGGCCGTCATGGAAACGGCAGTTGGTAATACTGCCGTGATCGGCGACCAGGTTTTTACCGATGTCCTGGGAGGAAACCGCCTGGGGCTGTACACAATTCTGGTGATGCCTATAAATAAGCGCGAGTTCATTGGCACCAGGGTGATCCGTCAGATAGAAAAATTGATAACCAAACGCCTGGTAATCAACGATTTAAAGGACTTATAATAGAGTGAGTAAAAAAATTGGCTTTACATAACCCGATTATTAAAAAGAAATGGCAGGGTAGGCCATGCTGCAGGTAAAAGCTTCAACCGGGCTGGTGGCCCTCATGGGATGCCCGGTAGAACATTCTTTATCGCCTTTAATGCAAAATGCGGCCTTTGCCGCCACCGGGCTGGACCTGGTTTACCTGGCCTTTGCCGTTACCCCTTCCGGCCTGCCGGCTGCCCTGGCCGGGCTTAAAGCCCTGGGTTTCCGGGGCGCCAATGTTACGGTACCCCATAAAGAAGCAATTATCAAATACCTGGATGCAATCGATCCCGCGGCGGCTCGCATCGGAGCCGTGAACACAATTGTTAATGACGGGCGCCTGACAGGCTACAATACTGACGCCAGCGGTTTTTTGCGTTCCCTCCAGGAAGCAGGTTTTGATCCGGCCGGCAAGAAAGCGGTCATCCTCGGGGCCGGGGGGGCGGCCCGGGCGGTGGCCTTTGCCCTGGCCGGGGCGGGTTGCACCGGGTTGACCATTGCCAACCGCACATTGGAGCGGGCCGGACACCTGGCAGCCGCCCTGGCCGGTTTAAGCGTCCTGGTAAAGGCCTGCGCCCTGGAAGAGGAAGAGCTGCGTCCCAGGGTAGAAGAGGCCGACCTGGTGGTAAACGCCACCAGTGCCGGCATGGCTCCTATGGAAGGAGCCGTACCCCTGCCGGCGGCCTGGCTCCACGCCGGGCAATGGGTCTACGACCTGGTCTACAATCCCCTGGAAACCAGGTTCCTGCGGGATGCCCGGCAGCGGGGTTGCCGGGCTATATCCGGTTTGGGGATGCTCCTGTACCAGGGGGCCGCGGCCTTTACCCTGTGGACGGGGAAGCCGGCACCGGTGGAGGTCATGGGAGAAGCCCTCCGGAAAGCAATACAAGATTCTCATGCCGCTAAGTAGGCACCATCAGAAGGATGAAAATAACAGGCCGGCTTTTGTTCAGAGCGAGCGACTTGGTCCGAGCAGTAAAGCAGCCCGAGGCTGAGACGTAGGCTGTTCCGCGCGGACCAGAGAGCGAGCAAGACGATACCAACCTGGAGTTCTGGCGGAAGGCTGGATAATTAGGAGAGGCAGGAGATACTTTGCTGCGTTATCTTACCGCGGGGGAATCCCACGGGCGGGGTTTAAGTGTGATTGTTGAGGGTATGCCGGCCGGGGTACCCCTCACGGCTGAAGATATTAATACCTGGCTGGCCCGCCGCCAGGGCGGTTACGGCCGCGGCGGGCGCATGAGCATTGAACGGGACCGGGTGGAGATCCTGGCCGGGGTAAGAGGCGGCTATACCCTGGGCAGCCCCGTCGCCCTTTTTATAGCCAACCGGGACTGGGCCAACTGGCAGGAGATTATGGCTCCCGGCCCCGAGGCCCGGGCCGAGCGGGTAGTTACCCGGCCGCGGCCGGGGCATGCCGACCTGGCGGGAGGTTTGAAATACCACCAGGCGGACCTGCGCAATATCCTGGAACGGGCCAGTGCCCGAGAAACGGCGGCCAGGGTGGCGGCCGGGGCTGCGGCTGCTGCTTTGCTCAAAGAACTGGGGATTGAACTGGCGGCCCATGTGGTCCGGATTGGACCGGTTGCAGTTAAAGGGGCGGTAGAATTGAGTGCTGCCCGGCAGGCCTGGGAGTCGCCCGTCTACTGTGCCGACCCGGAAGTCAGCCGGGCAATGGTAGCAGTTATTGAAGAAGCCCGGCAAAAGGGGGATACCCTGGGAGGAGTGGTGGAAGTACTGGCGGCCGGGGTTCCCGCCGGGCTGGGCAGCCATGTTCACTGGGACCGGCGCCTGGACGGGCGCCTGGCCCAGGCTTTAATGAGCATCCCGGCCATCAAAGGGGTAGAAATCGGAGCCGGTTTTGAGCTCGCAAGTATTCCGGGAAGCCTGTCCCATGATGCCATCGCCTACCGGGAAGGACAGGGCTTTTACCATCCCACCAACCGCGCCGGCGGCCTGGAGGGTGGTATGACCAATGGAGAAATCCTTGTCCTGCGGGCGGCCATGAAACCAATCCCCACCCTGATGCAGCCCCTGCCCAGCGTTGATTTCCTGACAAAAAAACCTGTTACGGCTGCTGTGGAACGTTCTGACGTCTGCGCCGTCCCGGCAGTAGCGGTCGTTGCCTGGGCGGCGGTGGCCTGGGTCCTGGCCGGGGCAGTGATGGAGAAATTTGGCGGCGATTATTTACCAGAAATCCAGGAGCGAATGGCCGCTTACCGGCAGTACTTAAGCGGTATTTAACAGGTAAGGGTCTATGATCCTGCCGGGGAGCGAGCAAAACAATGCCACCCTTGAGGAAGATAGAGAAAGAGGAAGACGAAGACGGATGCCGGACAATATTGTTTTGATCGGCTTTATGGGCAGCGGCAAAACGACAGCAGGGAAGATCCTGGCAGCCAGCCTGGGCTGGTCTTTCCTGGATACCGATGCCATGATTGAAGAGGACGCCGGTTTGTCTATTAAAGAAATTTTTGCCCGCTACGGAGAGCAATATTTCCGGAAACTTGAGCAGGCGGCAGTTGCCCGGGCAGCTGCTGCCCGGGGGGCAGTTATTGCCACCGGCGGGGGGGCCGTCCTTTGCGGAGACAATGTCCGGCGCTTGCGGGAAGGCAACAAAGTTGTCTGGCTCCAGGTACGGCTGGAAACAGCCCTGCATCGCGCCGGGGTGAAGGGGGACCGCCCCCTCCTCCAGGGACGGCGCCGGGAAGAGGTGGCCGGGCTCTTCAAGCACCGCGAGCCCTATTATACCTTTGCCGATGTATATATCGACACTGACGGTAAAGATGCAGACGCCGTGGCCGGGGAGATAAAGGAGGCTTTAAAATCATGGCTGGCGAGCTTAAAGTAGACCTGGGTGAACGTAGTTATAAAATTATATGTGGCTCCGGGCTGTTAAAGCAAACCGGATCCCTGCTTAAAAACCTGGACCTGGCCGCTCCCTGCCTGGTGGTAAGCAATGCTACCATTGCTGGCCATTACTGGCCCACCCTGGAGCAAAGCCTCAAGGCAGCCGGTTTTCAGCCCCACCTTGCCCTGGTTCCCGACGGGGAGGAGGCCAAAACCCTTAAAGTTGCGGCTGAACTATATGATGCTGCCCTGGCAGCTGGTATTGAGCGCGGGGCAGCCATTATCGCCTTGGGGGGCGGCGTGGTCGGGGATGTAGCGGGGTTTGTCGCTGCCACCTGGCTCCGGGGCGTTCCTTTTATTCAACTCCCGACTACACTTCTCGCCCAGGTCGACGCCAGCGTGGGGGGCAAGGTGGCTGTCAACCATCCCCGGGGCAAGAACCTCATCGGCGCCTTTTACCAGCCGGCGGCCGTCATAGTCGACCTGGCAACCCTGGCCACCCTGCCGCCGCGGGAAGTCCGGGCCGGCCTGGCGGAAGTCATCAAGTATGGCGTGATCATGGATGCCGGCTTTTTTACTTACCTGGAAGATCACCTGGAAGGCGCCCTAAATGGAGAAGAAGGGGTCCTGGAAACCATCGTTTTGCGCTCCTGCGCCTTGAAAGCAGAAATAGTTGCCCGGGATGAGCGGGAAAGCGGCTTGCGGGCCATTTTAAATTTTGGCCACACTATCGGCCATGCCGTGGAAGCCGTAACAGATTTTGCCGCCTACCGCCACGGTGAGGCCGTTGCTATGGGGATGGCCGCCGCCGCCCGCCTGGCCGTCCGGCGGGGAATGTTTTCGGAAGCGGAAACCGGCCGCCTGGTGCGATTGCTGCAGCGGGCGGGTCTCCCTGTTGATTTGCCGGCCGTCGAACCTGCTGCTTTCCAGGCGGCCCTGGGCCATGATAAAAAAATCCGCCAGGGCCGGCTGCGGATGGTCCTGCCGGAACGGTTGGGCCGGGTGCAGGTTACCCCGGTTAGTTTAGAGGAGATTATGGCGGTTATTTGCTGAGGAATATCCGGGGGCTGTCCGCCTCGGCCTGCTAAAGAATGAATGTTGCGGGAGGGGAGCAAAATGGACACCCGGCGGCGGCTGGGGGACCTTTTAATTGCGGCCGGGATGATCACCCCGGCCCAGCTGGAGCAGGCCCTGCAGGAACAAAAGCGCACCGGGGAACGCCTGGGTAAGGTTTTGATCCGCCTGGGATTCATTACTGAAGCCAGTATTCTGGAAGTCCTGGAATTCCAGTTGGGCATTCCCAAAGTCGTCCTGGCCGACTACCACCTGGACCCGGAGGTGGTGCGTCTGGTGCCGGAGGGCCTGGCGCGGCGCTACCAGGCCATCCCTATTCGCCTGGACGGCAACCGTCTCCTGGTAGCCATGGCCGACCCCCTGAACCTGCTGGCCCTGGACGACCTGCGCCTGGCTACCGGCAAGGAGATCATGCCGGCTATAGCTGCTGAAAGGGAAATTGAAGAGGCTTTGAGCAGGTTCTGGCAGAAGGAAACTGCTGCCAGCATGAGCGAGGCGGCGGCCGCCGCTGCCCTGGAAGCTCCCGGTCCCGGCGGTACCGAAGGGGCACCGGCTGTACGGCTGGTTAACAGCTTTATCCAGCAGGCGATCCAGATGCGGGCCAGCGATATCCACATCGAACCCCAGGAAGGGGAAGTACGCGTACGCCTGCGGGTGGATGGCCTGCTGCGGGAGTTAACCCGCCTGCCCCTGGGGGTTCTAAGCAGCCTGATCTCCAGGATCAAGATCATGGCGGGCATGGATATTGCCGAAAAGCGCCTGCCCCAGGACGGCCGTTTTCAATTTACCCTGGGTAAACGCAACGTCGACCTGCGTGTTTCCAGCCTGCCCACGGTTTACGGGGAAAAGATCGTCCTGCGCCTGCTGGACCAGGAGGCCATGCTCCTGTCCCTGGACGACCTGGGATTTTTGCCGGCCATAAAAGAGCGCTTTGCGAGCCTCATCCACAGTTCCTACGGTATGCTCCTCATTACCGGTCCCACGGGCAGCGGTAAGACGACAACCCTCTATGCCACCCTTAACATTTTATGCTCACCGGAAAAAAACATCATTACTATTGAAGACCCCGTAGAATACCTGCTGCCCGGCATCAACCAGGTACGGGTCAATCCCAAGGCCGGTCTAACCTTTGCCTCAGGTTTGCGATCTATCTTGCGCCAGGACCCCGACATAATTATGGTAGGAGAAATTCGCGACCGGGAAACGGCGGATATCGCCGTCCGGGCGGCGACCACCGGCCATTTGGTGTTCAGCACCCTCCATACCAATGACGCTGCCGGGGCCGTCA
>Ga0224486_100191_pt1 | contig 26641 bp, 27 predicted proteins | sample TexhydDE_CT_test_FD_172013 | JGI IMG/M metagenome (GOLD analysis project Ga0224486, IMG submission 172013) | Fracking water microbial communities from deep shales in Oklahoma, United States - hydraulically fractured wells DE_CT_test ... | reverse complement strand
TGATACGATAAGACCATAGATTGCAATACCCTCTGCAAGACCTACGAATATAAGTGTCTTACCTAGTAGTGATGAATCCTCTGATACTGCTCCTAGAGCCGCTGAACCTACAACCGCTACGGCATAGCCTGCACCCAGAGTAGCAAGTCCAGTTGCAAGAGCTGCAGATATGAATCCTAGTCCAGATGCTGATGACAGCATTCCAGCTGCTTCAGTTTCAGCTGCGTTGATTCCCTGTGGAACCATAACAATAACTGCGATAATAAGAAGTGGAAGGAAAACAAATAGGTTTGTTCTTAGAATTTTCTTAAGTCTGCTCTTGCCGCCCTCCATCTGGTTGTACATCATAAATACTCCTGTTCCTATGGTAAGTAGCACCAATAAAGTTGTTGATATCAATACGAATGACATATAATCTCCTCCTAAAAATATAATTAATTATTTTTCAAGACTAACCGGTTTAAATTCCTGGCCGTCTCCCTTGTAATATCTACTGAACAGTTCATAGTACTGAAGTCTCATACCCTGTATGAATACGATCAGACCCTCAAGACCAAGAACAAAGATGTTTCCTATTATCATGACTATTACATTTCCAACTGTAGATCCCATCATGTGACCAATTGTCTCAAATGCCAGGAACAGTCCTACGTGTGTCAGTGCGAAAGCACCAACCCTTATAAATGATATTGTTCCACTTAGCATACTTAGGAAGGTCTCTACAAGTGAGAATATGGATTCCACATAGTAACCGCTAACATCATCACCATGAAGAGGTCTCTTCTTCTCTATCAAATGGGTAAGAGGTAATCTGAACACGATGGCCAAAAGTGCAAGAACTGCGATTGCAATACCTACCGGCATTGGAATCAGCTGAATTCCAAGCATTGATCCTCCAACCATTGCCAGAAGCATCAGATAAAGAATTACACCAGCAACTCCTTCCTTGCCAAAAAGTCCCTCTTCGATGTCATGTCTCTTGTATGCATTTATAATTCCATAAACGTATGATACTAGAAGTATGGCTACCCCGACGAAAATTGAGACCATAAGGATATCGTTAATATTCTCGAATGGTTTCATCCAAAGTGCCGGAATAAGTGTCTCTATGCCAAATACTGCACCATATAGGGTCCCAAAAATCATTGATGCTATTCCAAGTCTTGATAGAAGACCTCCGAAAAGCCTCATTCTTTTCTTCAGGTACATTCCTGCTAGAACCATTACTGCTCCCTGTCCAAGGTCCCCAAACATGATTCCCCAGAACAACATGTATGAAAGTCCTACAAAGGGTGTAGGGTCAAGTTCATTGTAGGCAGGTGTTCCATAAAGGTTAACCAGCCATTGGAAAGGTTCGAAGAACCAGTTGTTCTTAAGCTTTGTTGGAGGCTTGATGCTTGTATCGTCTTTGAACATGACAAGCATGTCCTCGTGTCCTCCCAAGATGCTCTTCATTTCATCTACATCTGATTGGGCAACCCAGCCTGAAAAATAGAAGTATTTCTTAGAAATTGCGATTTTTTCCTTTATGGCATCAAGCTTTGAAATCAACCAAAGCTGGTCAAGAATTCCCTTGATTCTATCCTTGTTTCGATTCTTGATCTCTTCAAGCACTTTCTGCTGTCCCTGGATCTCACTATGGAGTCTTTCCTTGTTCTTTTCCAGCTTCTCTCTGATTTCCTGGGGTGTCCCGGAATACTCCTTGGGAATTATGATCTCCCTGAAGTTGAGTGACCTTAGGATTCTTTTCATCTCTTCCTCAAGCTTGGTTGGATACAAGACAAAGTATACCTCTCCATCAACACTTGTTCCCGTATGAAGAAGTATTGCAAGGATGTTCTCGTAATTCTTCTTAAGCTTATTCCGGTCTTCCTTGGAAAGGATTCCCATCTTAAAGCTGAAATACTCCATATCCCTAAGTTCTCCGATTGTTACAGTAAAATCCTGAACCTCCTTGAAGCTGTTGGCATGGAAGTTTTCCAGGTAATTCACTTCCTTCTCCAATGCGTGAATCATGATCTTGGGTTCTTGAACTTCCTGGTAAATCTTTTCTATTTCATTTTCTATTTCTTCTCTTTTCATCATATCTGCATTAACATCAACAGAAGATGAATCAAAATCAATGTTTAGGCTTGATTTCAAATCCTCACCTTTTTTAATTACCTCTTCGAAATTATCATCCTTTTCATAGGAGGTTATGTAATTAAGGTCAATCAATCTGTCAACATTCTCATCGCTTACATCAAACAGAAAGTTGTTTTCCTCTATCTGAGTAAGTGCTGAAACCAGGTCGACTTTTTTAGTCTTAAGGAGATCTTTAAGAACTCCATCAACCTCGTTGACTTTTCCGATAATATTCATCATCGTCATTTTCTCAACGGACATTATTCATCACTTCCTTTTATCGTCCTTACAAGATATTCTTTTGTCTCATAATAGGACAATCCGTATTTTTTTGCCTCCAATATGGATATTATATCCCTTATCTCAAACTCCAGCAGATGTATGTATGCAATGGATATGGATATATCAAGTTTACCCTTTGTGAAGGCATTCTTGAACTTATCATAGAGATGCCTTTGTATCCTTATTTCCATGTACAAATCAATGTCTCTGTCCTCATTGACCAGTTCCTTGTACTTGGTTCCGGATACGACTTCCTTAAGATGGTTTACATCACCATAACAAAGATCCTTCAGGTCCCTGTATGAAAAATATCTTCCATTTGGCAAAGTGTAGTTGATAAGCTCCTCAGGCAACAAATTATAGAATTTCAGTCCCCTGTATATCCATTCGATATTCAGAAGGTCGATGTTCTCTCCAAGAAGCTCGTTGAATATTTCTCTGTCGGCCTTTGAAAGCTTTTGTGCGGCTTCACTAAGATAGCTGAAGTAAAGCCTATCCAAGTTCATTTCCATATAGAACAACAGCTTGGTATATACCTCATGTCTATATGGATAGAGCACATCATAAAACTTGGTCCCTTTGAGCTTTTCTATAAAATCCTCCAGAGATTTGGCTGTTTTAATCTTTTCATATGAGAAACTGTAATAAGCACTTCTAACAACACTTATCTTGACGGATTTCTCAAGATCCTCGCCTCTAGCCAAAGCTCTAAGGTAAAGCTTCAGGTCCTCGGTTTCGTATCTGAACATCAATGCCTTGAAAAGCTTTTCATAGTCATCTGAAAAGTACTTGACTATCTTCTCAAACTGCATAACCAGATACCTATCCAATTGAAGCTCAACCTTTTGAATATCATCAAGGTCCTCAATTTCCTGAAGTATGCCACCATAGTCTGTGCTCTCCTTCAGATACTTAATCTGATCAGTAACCTTGTCCTTTTCCATTAGGGTAATATAATCATCATCTTTGAGGAATCTGGAGCGCATCACTCTGATTTTAGTGTTTATTGCTGAAAATCGTCTTTCGTTCCCCATTCTATCCCTCTATTCCTCAACTTGTAGTATTTCTTCCCACAGGCTATCCACAAGCTCCTTCTTGGAACCATAATAAACCTTGTCAATGTCGGTCATATTGGAGATGCACTCCACTTCAACCTTGTTAAGCTTATCAGTGTGTCCGTCAGTTTGCTTAAGTGTTTCCTGGTATGCCTTTTCTCCCTCCTCCATATATTTTTTTAAAAGCTCCTGCTCTAACTCCTGGACCTTGTCGAGGCCTTCCTTTTTTTTCTTCCTTAACAAGTCTTCGTATTTTTTCCGAAGATTTATGGTTTCTTTGTCCAGGTCGATGATTTTTTGTGTGATTTCATTCATCTTTATCACTCCTTAACCTATATAATTATACTCCTTTGAAATTTAAAAACAATTAATGCACCTCTCAAATAATCCTGAAATCGATGAATTTCATCTACAAATGTTTGTTAATTGTCTATCACTGCTACTTCCTATATATTACTCCATATTTCTTTAAATATCTCGCTTTTTCTCACTTGTTACGAAATGTTAATAATTCTAGAGGACTTAAGTCCCAGGAAATTACCATCCTGCTAAAAAAGCGCCACTTGAAGTGGCACTTTCTATTATAAGCTTAACCCTCTTTCAAAGGCTTTTATGTTTGCTTCATGGAACCTTTCTGGAAGAAAATGTTTAATCTTACTGACCCAATCTATCTTGTCTATTCCAAGGGCCTTGACCATCAGTCCCAGCATTACAATGTTTGCTGATCTGGGCTCGCCGATTTCCTCGGCAATTTTTCTGGCATCAACAGATACTATATGGTCCAGCTTCTCCTTGATCTCCTCCATCACGCCTTCAGGATACTCCTCCAGACCTGCCAATACAGGCAATGGCCAGATTTCCTCCTCATTGATAATCAAAGTGCCGTTTTTCTTAAGCATAGGTATATATCTCAATGCCTCGATTTTCTCAAAGGATACAAGAACGTCGGCATCACCCTTGTTAACTGTAGGTGAATAAACCTTTTCACCAAATCTAATCTGGGTGGTTACGCTTCCTCCACGCTGTGACATTCCGTGAATTTCAGCCATCTTGACATCATAGCCTTCCTCCAGAAGACCTTCTGACAATATCTTCGAAACAAGGATTGTACCCTGTCCTCCTACTCCAACCAACAATAAGCTCTTAGTCATCTATTTCACCTCTTCCCCAAATGATTCAATTGCATCGAACGGACAAACCTGAACACATACCTCGCAGCCATTGCACATGGTCGTATCAATTGAAACAACATTATCCTTCATGGATATGGCTGGGCAGCCTATTCTCAGACATGTCTTACACTTTCTGCACTTGTCCTGATTCACTTGGGAATACAGGTTTGCTCTTCTCTTCATAACATCCTTGATCAGTGCACAAGGTTGCTTGGTTATTATTACAAATGGCTCTTCTGCTGCAATTGCAGCCTTTACAGCCTCCTTGTTCGCATCCATGTCATATGGGTCGATAACCCTCAGGTTTTCATCCTTTATGCCTATTGCCTTCACAAGGGCAATCAGGTCTATCTGAGGAGATTCCACACCTGAGATTGATTTTCCGGTTCCAGGGTTTTCCTGGTGTCCAGTCATGGCAGTGATTCTGTTGTCAAGAATAACAGTAACCATATTGCTCTTGTTGTATACGGCGTCCACAAGTCCAGTCATTCCCGAATGGAAGAAGGTTGAATCTCCAACTACACCAAACACCTTCTTTTCTCTTCCAGCAATCCTGTTGACCCTGTCAAAGCCGATTCCGGCACTGATTCCTGCTCCCATGCAGATTACCGTATCCCCAACATTGAGGGGTTCCATGGCTCCCAGTGTATAGCAGCCTATGTCCGATGTGACGTGAATCTTGTTCTTATGCTTGGACATCTCATAGAAAATTCCTCTGTGAGGACATCCAGCGCAAAGTGCAGGAGGCCTTGAAGGTGCTATGACATCCATGCTGTAACCTTCCTCTGGCTTCTCTCCTAGAATCGCTTCCCTGATTATCTGAGGGTTGATCTCTCCGCAAACCGAGAATACCTCCTTGCCTATGCACTCTATTCCCATGGCCTTTATGTGCTTCTCCATGTAAGGCTCATTTTCTTCGATTACATAGATTTTTTCAACTCCCGCTGCAAACTCCCTGAACTTTTCATCAGGAAGAGGCCAGCTGAAGCCTACCTTTAGGTATGAAGCAGTATCTCCAAACACTTCCTTGGCATGTACATAGCTTGCTCCTGATGTTACAATACCTATCTTTCTATCATTCCATTCGATTTTATTTAGTTCAGTCGTATTTGAAAACTCCTGCAGCCTTGGAATTCTTTCTTCTTCCATCTGTATGTGCTTAATTTTTGAGTGGGCTGGTACCATTATGTATTTCTTTGTGTCCTTTACATATTCTCTTATGGGCACCTCTACCCTATCCTCAAGCTCAACTGGACTCTTACTGTGACATATCCTTGTAGTTACCTTGAATAGGACTGGTGTATCGTATTCCTCTGAAATCTCAAAGGCTTTCTTGATGTAATCCTTGCATTCCTGGCTATCTGATGGTTCCATAAGAGCCACCTTTGCGTGAACCGCAGTCAGTCTATTGTCCTGCTCATTCTGTGAACTGTGCATTCCGGGCTCATCTGCAGTTATAACAACAAGGCCACCGTTCACCCCTTCATAAGCGATGGTGTAAAGAGGGTCTGCAGCTACGTTAAGTCCTACGTGCTTCATGGCAACCAAGGATCTTGCTCCTGCGATTGATGCTCCAGCTGCAACCTCCATTGCAACCTTCTCATTTGTTGACCATTCTGAATAGATTTCCTCATATGTGGAAACGTTTTCCAAGATCTCAGTGGAAGGCGTCCCTGGATACGCTGTGGCTACATGACAGCCGGCTTCGTAAGCTCCTCTTGCAATTGCTTCGTTTCCGGTTAATAGCTTTTTCATTTGATCACTCCTGTTTTTAAATTTCTTACCTATATTATATAGGATAATTCTGAAAATGCATAATAATTACAAAAAAGTAATATATCGATTGCTTTAAACCAATATATTACTTCCTCGAATTTTCTATCTAATATTTTTAACGTTCTGGCTTGGATCCGTTGCCAACTCCTCCGGATCTTCACAGTATGCGTCAACATTCTTGGCACCACTCTTAAGCTCCCAGTGAAGGACGAATGAAAGCACTACCCTAAGTATTGCTACGGATGCAAGAATGATAAACTCGTCTATCGTCCTGATGACAACAGTCTTGATAATCTCTGCTGCAAGCTTGAACTCCAGGCTTAGAGTCATTGCCTTTGCAAAGTCGATTGCAACGTCATCTCCCCGGAAGTTGAATCCGTTCTCGAAGAACTGAAAGATTCCCCTTACTGCCGCTATTGTAATAATGGCTACACCTATCAGCTCCAGCGAAGCTGTAATGTAAGGTACTATCATTTCCAATAAATGCTCAACTATCACTTTTACCGCTCCTTAATAAAAATTTGAGAATAATTTCCCTGCCCCTTATTGTACCATATAAACAGCCTGTATGAAATTTTTTTTGCAATTTTGTTGAATAAATTCAACAAAAAAGCCTCTCAAGAGAGAGACTTTTTGAATTGGCATTACTTCACAATCATCACTGAAGTGTTTATATGGTGTATAACCTTGTCAGATACACTTCCCAGAAGAGTTCTTGAAAAGGCTCCAAGACCTCTACTGCCCATTATAACCAGGTCGTAGTTTCCTTCTTCTGCAAACTTGACAATCACATCCACAACATCTCCAACCTTATAGACAGTCTTCCATTCTCCCTCGAAGCCCTTGAATATCTCCTCAGCTTCCTTAAGTATTGCCTGTGTCCTATCCATTTCAGATTTCCCAAGCTCCGCCTTAATATCCATATTGTGGGAATACACGTTGTCCCACAGGTTTACAACAGATAGGATTGTCACTTCACAGCCCATGTCCGTTGCCATTTGTTTCGCCTTGAATAGTGCTTTTTGTGAGTATTTAGAGCCATCCGTGGTTACAAGAATCTTTTTCATGTTCTTCCCTCCCTTTCCAGCTATTTCCTGAGCTAATCATAATCTTCCTCTTGTTACTATATGTACCCCTACGGCCTTTCGCTTTAACGCTTTAGACTGTTTTTGAGATTTTCTAGCTCTTGTTTTGGGTATAAGACTAACAACGTTTATCTGTCTGAACTATTTGAAAGGAGGAAGAGCCATGATTCAAAAGGCAGTCATATATTCAATTTTACTGGCAATGGCACTTTCCCCTGTAATTAAGGTGTCAGATATAGCACCTGAAGAATCAGAAGAATCAGCTACAGTTGAGGTGGTCTCGGATATGGAAAAGACAATTCCTCCAGTTGATGATTACCTGGATAATCCTCTACTTAGACTCCAATGGGGAACAGGGTACTCTTCGGAGGATTATTCTGAAATCGCCAAAGAGCTTGTATCCCGTTATCCGGATATTCTTGCCTACAAGTCCATCGGCTATTCACATGATGGTAAGGAAATCTACTCCATTGTCATGACAGAGGATGTAAATAAGGCAGTTGGCAGGGATGACTTTAGAACCTTCAGGATGCACTATCTTATAGATGCAGGTGTACATGGACGAGAAACCGTCAACCCTGCCATACTCATAAAGCAAATTGAGGATTATGCAGCTGATTACTACAAGAATTCACACATAAATGACTTTAACCTTAGGGACATACTTTCAAAATCCGTCTTTCACTTTGTTCCCCTGGTAAATCCAGATGGTCATGACCTTGCCAAATTTGGATTTGCTTCCCTTGATTCAGATTCAGCGAGAGACAGGCTGTCATCTATTGAAGACAAGGATTACTCCCAATGGAAGGCAAACGCCCTGGGGGTTGACCTTAACAAGAACTTCCCTGATTTCTACCTACAGGATGGGGCAAATGGATTGACCGACAAATGGCAGGTCTACCCCGGAGATTTCTATTCAATGAATCCAGCCGGCGAATACTATCCTGGGACCTCTCCTGGAAGCGAGCCTGAGACCAGGGCGCTTATGGAGTACATGAAGAGCTTTGATTTTAGAAGCTATGTTTCCTATCACTCAAGAGGAAATGTTGTCTACTATGAATACAATTGGTATCCTGAATCATATAGAAGCAACTCACTGGAACTTGCCCAAAAAACAAGGGAAGTAACCGGTTACAGGCTTATTCCAGATACTGGGGCAGGAAGTGGCTATTCCACATCATACCATGCGGCATTATCCCTAAAACCATCCCTTACGGTTGAAACCCTATCCTATTATACTGATCTGCCTTCCGGAAACGACACCTACCTTGAAGCTTATGAGAGAACCTGGCTGTTGCCACTCCACTACCAGCTGCTTGGTGAAAGTACTGGCTATTTCCCATACAGACTTTATGTTGATGGCAAATATGTGAGGGATTACCCTGATGAGGCTTATGCAAGAGCAATTGCAAGGAGTCTGGGTGGAGAAATTATACTGGGAGAAGGAGTTCCAGAACAAATTATAAACAAATAGAAAGTTGCTGCCAACTGATTGGCAGCAACTTCTTCTTATCTCTACATCTTTATCCTAGGCACATAATATGTGTGAAGGAGTTCATGGGCTTTTTCACCATAAGGCTCTCCAAGATACTCTTCATAGATCTGCTTGATCATTGGATTCTCATGTGACTTTCTGATTGTCTTTGCCCTATCCTCGGAGTAGATTCCAGCAATTCTTTTTTCCAGGATTTCAAGGTCCCCGTGATGGTAAGGCTGGCCCCCTCCCCCGATGCATCCTCCAGGACAGGCCATGATCTCTATGGCATGGTAATGGGCCTCCCCTCTTTGGATTTTTTCCAAAAGGTTTCTCGCATTTCCAAGTCCATGGGTGACAGCTATGTTTATATCCTCACCATTTATGCTTATTGTTGCCTCCTTGGTTCCCTCTATTCCCCTCAAGGCTTCAAATTCAACGTTTTCAAGGGTTTCCTCGGTCAGCCATTCATAGGCTGTTCTAAGGGCAGCCTCAATTACTCCACCGGTTGCCCCAAATATGACAGATGCACCCGTTGACTCCCCTAGGGGATTGTCAAATTCATCATCCTCCAAATGATTGAAGTCTATCCCAGCCTCATTGATCATCCTTGCCAGCTCCCTGGTGGTTATTACGATGTCAACATCCTTTGTTCCCCCATGCCCCAGCTCAGGCCTTGCAGCCTCGTACTTTTTGGCTACACAGGGCATAACTGAAACAACCACCATATCCTCAGGCTTGACTCCAAGCTTATCTGCTAGGTAGGTCTTTGCAACTGACCCAAACATCTCATGGGGAGACTTGCAGCTTGAAGGTATGTCCAGCATGTCGCTGAACTGGTGCTCTAAGAACTTGACCCAGCCCGGGCAGCAGCTTGTAAGAATGGGAAGCTTGCCTCCATGCTTAAGCCTATGGACGAATTCCGAAGCCTCCTCCATTATGGTAAGGTCAGCTGCAAAATCCGTATCAAACACCTTGTCAAAGCCTATCCCTCTAAGGGCAGCAACCATCTTACCCGTTACAACGGTTCCCGGCTCCATTCCAAACTCCTCCCCAAGGGCAACCCTCACCGCAGGAGCCGTCTGGACCACAACATATTTTTTTTCGTCGTTTATTGCATCCCAAACCTTTGGAACGTTATTAACCTCAGCAAGGGCTGCGGTTGGACAGACAGCAAGACACTGGCCACAGAAGGTGCAGGTGGTTTCAAACATAGGCAGATTGAAAGCTGTACCAACGACCGTATCAAAGCCTCTTCCAATACCGGAAAGAGCATGTACGGTCTGTACCTCGTTGCACATGGTTTCACACCTTCTGCACATGATGCACTTGGTCATATCCCTTACAATGGAAAAGCTGCTGTCATCCTTTGGAAATTCCGACACTTCACCCTGGTACTTCACCTGTCTAAGTCCCATTTCCGCAGCCAGAGCCTGAAGCTCGCATTCCAGGTTCTTCTCACAGACCAGACAATCCTTGGGATGGTCTGAAAGCAGAAGTTCTACCACGGTTCTTCTAGCCTTTACGGCCTTCTTGGTATCCGTCTTTACAATCATTCCGTCAAACACAGGGGTTGCACAGGCGGGAGCAAGTGATTTTCTTCCCTCCACCTCTACAACGCAAACCCTGCAGCTTGCGGCCTTGTTAACCATCTTTATATCGTGAAGGTCCAGGTGACACAGGGTTGGTATCTTAACATTCACCAGCTTGGCTGCCTCCAAGATTGTAGTTCCCTCAGGAACCTGTACCATCTTACCATTTATGTTTACATTCATCATACCCTTCACCTCTATCCTTTCGAAATTGCATTAACCGGACATGCCTCAAAGCATGCTCCACACTTTATGCAAAGCTCCTGATCTATAACATGGACTTCCTTCACCTTGCCGCTTATGCATGAAACTGGACATACCCTGGCGCATTTGGTACACCCGATACACTTGTCCGCACTGATATGATACTGAAGAAGCGCCTGACAAACCCCGGCAGGACATTTCTTGTCCCTAACATGAGCAAGGTACTCATCATAGAAGTATTTCATGGTGGAAAGAACCGGATTTGGAGCGGTTTGACCCAGGCCGCACAGGGATGTGAGCTTGATGGTCTCAGCCAGATTTCTCATGGTCTCAAGATCCTCTTCCGTTCCCTTGCCCTCTGTGATCTTTGTAAGCATCTCATAGAGCCTTTTGTTCCCAACCCTGCATGGGGTACATTTTCCGCAGGACTCCTCTACTGTGAACTCAAGGTAGAACTTTGCAATGTCGACTATACAGTTGTCCTCATCAATTACAATCATTCCTCCCGACCCCATCATTGATCCGATGGAATAGAGGGATTCATAGTCTATCTCCACATCCAGCTGGTCAGCCGTTATACAGCCTCCGGAAGGGCCTCCTGTCTGTACCGCCTTCAGCTTCTTGCCATCCTTGATTCCGCCACCTATATCATAGATTATTTCCCTCAAGGTTATCCCCATTGGGACCTCAACCAGGCCTACGTTGTTTATCTTTCCAGCAAGGGCAAATACCTTGGTACCCTTGGAGGTATGGCTACCCAACTTATTGTACCAGGCAGCCCCATTTATTATTATTGCAGGAACATTTGCAAAGGTCTCCACATTGTTTACAGAGGTGGGCTTGCCCCACAAACCGCTTTCTGCAGGAAATGGAGGCTTGGTTGTAGGCTCTCCCCTTCCACCTTCTATTGAATGGATTAGCGCTGTCTCCTCTCCGCATACAAAGGCACCTGCACCATACTTGATGTCAATGTCAAAGTCGAAGCCGGAATTCATTATATCCCTTCCAAGGAGTCCAGCCTGTCTAGCCTGCTTAAGGGCGTTCTTTAGCCTCTTTATGGCCAAGGGATACTCTGCACGTATATATACAAAGCCCTTGTTAGCGCCGATTGCATATCCGTTTATTGTCATGGCCTCTATCACACTATGTGGGTCCCCTTCAAGTATGGACCTGTCCATGAAGGCTCCAGGATCTCCCTCATCGGCATTGCAGACAACATACTTTACATCGGACTTCTGCTTAGAGGCATACTCCCATTTCAAGCCCGTTGGAAAGCCTCCACCTCCTCTTCCCCTAAGTCCTGCAGTCTTTATTATATGTATCACATCCTTTGGACTCATTTCAAGAAGGCATCTCCCAAGGGCCTCATACCCTCTGTTTGCAATGTACTCCTCAATAAGCTCAGGATTTATCAGGCCACAGTTTCTAAGGGCAATCCTTTCCTGCTTCTTGTAGAATTCCATCTCATGCTGGGTATGGACCTTCTTCTTAAGGGTAGGTTCCTCATAAAGTAGCCTTTCAACCCTTCTGCCCTGAACAAGGTGTGTACTGACTATGTTTGACGCATCCTCAGGCTTTACACCCACATAGAAAACATCCTCAGGAAAAACCTTAACTATGGGTCCCTTCTCACAGAATCCGAAGCAGCCTGTTATGGATGCCCTTGCCGAATTTTCAAGCCCATGGTTCTTGATCTCCTGGTTGAGGTTTTCCAAAAGCTTCAAGCTTTGTGAAGATACACAGCCTGTTCCTCCACAGATCAGGATCTCCCTGTATTCAGTATTGTCATGGTTGGCCTTTCTGATATCCATTGTATGCTCAAGTTCTTTCTGCTTATTCAAAAGGCAATCCAGATTTTCTATCCTATCCATGTTTCCCACCTCCTATTCCGTATACTTTGCTATGATCTTCTGCACATCATCCACAGTAACCTTACCATAGACATCATCATTAACCATTACAACAGGGGCAAGCCCACAGGCACCTACACATCTCAGACAATCAATCGTGTACATTCCATTCCCAGTTGTCTCTCCAGTCTTGATGTTCAGTGTATTCTCAAACTCCTTTACGATTGCATTGGCATTCCTAACAAAGCAGGCGGTTCCGGTACATATATTGATTACGTACTTTCCCTTGGGCTCGGTGGTAAAGTATGAATAGAAGCTCACCACCCCAAAGACCTTTGATGCTGGTATATTCAGCTTCTCACCTATGAACAACTGGACCTCCATGGGTAAGTAGCCGAAAAGATGCTGGGCTTCATGCAGGACCTCGATCAGCGCTGCGTCATTTGCCTCTATGGAGTCAATGTACTCCTCAAGCTGCTTGTACAGATCCTGGCTTAATGTCCTTGTCTTCATCTTCTCACTCCTTTGTTATTTATTTAACACATTAGTTATGACTACTATAGCAAACTTTTACCCTGGATTCCCGGCAATACATAACGATACCACTCTCCAGAACGCTTCTAACCATTTAAAATACTGGATTATCTAATAAAAATAGCTGTACATCAATCTCGTTATGTGATACTATATACATAACGAGGAGGCGGTTAAATGGCGGCAATCGTATATCAGAAAGACAAGCGTTCAGGCATCACATATGCCTATGAATCTATATCCCATTGGGACAAGGAAAAGCAACAATCCCGCTCCAAACGCAAACTTATCGGCCGGGTTGATGATTTGACCGGTGAAATTGTTCCAACTGATGGCAGGGGGAGAAAACCCAAAGCCGATATGTCTGCGATTAAAAAGGGGCCAGTACCTTCTGAATCCGTACAGCGCAGATTCTACGGTGCCACTTATCTTCTTGATGCAATCGGTGATAAGCTTGGTATCACCAGTGATCTGAAGAGGTGCTTTCCAGATTGCTATAAGCAACTTCAGTCCATTGCATACTACCTGATTCTTGAAGAGAACAATCCTCTGTTTAGATTTGAAAAATGGCATATATTACACAAGCATCCTTATGATAAAGACATACCTTCACAACGCAGTAGCGAACTTTTCGCTTCAATCAAAGAAGAGAACAAGGAAGAGTTCTTCCGCCTTCAGGGAAGGCGTCGAATAGAGCAGGAATACTGGGCCTATGACATCACATCCATTTCCAGCTACTCCGAACAGCTCAGGCAGGTTCAATTTGGCAACAACAAGGAACATGAACAGTTGCCTCAGATAAACCTTGCCATGGTGTTTGGTGAAAAATCAAACCTCCCTTTCTATTACCGGCAGCTTGCCGGCAACATACCTGATTCGAAAACAGTCAAGAACCTGCTTGCAGATCTTAATGTTCTGGGTATTCCAAAAATCAAGCTGGTCATGGACAGAGGTTTTTACAGCGAGGACAACATAAACGGTCTTTACAGGGAGAATGTCAAGTTTCTGATTGCTTCAAAAACTTCTCTTAAATTCATCAAAAAAGAGCTGGAACCTATCTATGATGGGTTCAGGTCCTTCGAACATTACAATGAAAAGTATGAGTTGTATGCAAGAACGGTTCAAACCCAGTGGAACTATACTCAGGAAAGGCCATACAAAGGAGATGCGCTCAAAAGCAAAAAACGTATATATATCCACTATTATTACAACCTGGACAAAGCTGCTGAAGATGAAAAAAGGTTTGATAAAAAGCTAATCGGTCTCCGCAGGGAACTGGAAACAGGGAAAAGGGTTCCAGAGCACGAAAAACTCTACAGCAAGTACTTTGAGATAAAGACAACACCTAAGCGGGGCACCAAAGCAGCAATCAAGCAAGAAGCTGTACTGGAATCAAAAAGGTACTATGGGTACTTTACCCTAGTCAGTAATGAAGCCATGGATGCAATTACAGCCCTTGAAATATATCGTAACAAAGATGTGGTCGAAAAGGCATTTGGGAACCTAAAGGAACGTTTGAACATGAGGCGGACACTGGTGTCATCAGAGCAAAGCCTCAATGGCAAGCTGTTCACGGAATTTCTTGCATTAATCTACTTGTCATACATCAAGAAACAAATGCAGGAAAACAATCTGTTTAAGGATTACACGATGCTAGGCGTATTGGACAAGCTGGATATCATCGAATGCTTTGAACAACCTGGGAAATCAATGCGCATAGGTGAAATTCTTGAAAAACAGAAGCAATTATATCACAATCTTGGAGTCAATCCGCCAGCCTCGTTATGAGTTGGCGGGAATCCAGGATAATAGAGACAGCAAAGGCAAACAACCTAAAGCCATATTACTATCTGACATACCTGTTTGAGCAACTTCCAAACATAGATCTTGAAGATTTTGATGCACTGGAGGCCTGTTTGCCATGGTCAGAAACACTACCGGATGTTGTGAGACGAAAAAACAAAGATGACAAGGATTATGATTTCCAGTAGATATGAAAATAATCGCCCTAACCATGCTGAAATTTGTCAGCTAGCTAGGGCGATTTTTCTATGTCTAGGTGTACTAGAATATACGCTTGCTTTTAAAGGGAAATGGAAAGACTTTTAAGTCTATAAAGCTAATAGAGGGTAAAACTAAGAAAAAGAGGGATATTCAATTAAATAAGACCTCACAGAAAGCCCTTAGAGAGCTTTTAGATAGTCTAGATACCTACAGTATGGATGATTATGTCTTTAAATCAAGACAAGGTGAAAACAGACCTTTAACCAGGCAACAAGCATTAAACATCTTAAAGGATTCAGCAGCTGATGTTGGAATTAAAGAAAATGTGGGAACTCATACCTTGAGAAAAACTTGGGGTTATCATGCCTGGCAAAAAGGTTTTTCTCCTGCGCTGATCATGGAGACTTTAAATCACAGTAATTTAAATATGACTAAGAGATATCTAGGGATCAGGCAAGATGAGATCAATGATCTCTATGGGAGTTTGAATTTATAAATTATAGCTGTATTAAGCAATTAATATAAATAATAATAATAATAATATAAATTCAGAAATAAGTGTAACAAAACTTCATCTTCTTTCGTTATAGAGTATAAGGATGTGAAAAAGATGAGTAGAATATTGATAGAAAGTGGTAAAGCTTTTGTATTTAAGAATCTTTGAAAGCTGTATTAAAAAAGAGTTTAAAGTTAAAAAGAATACAAATTGAGTTACATTAACCAATTTCACAAGGAGGTTTCATAAAGAAAAAAGACTCAAAGAAAACAGTAAAACGAGCTACTCTCTTATTTCTCTCAATTATCATGTTACTAAGTTTTTCTGTAATTTCATTTGCTGATATCCCTAGCTTCGGGGGAGATAGTAATCCAATTGAAATACAAAGTAATAATAGGTACTATTATGTAACTGAAAGAGGACCAACAAAGACTAATAGAATAAACATTTCCGCATCAGATGCTAGGAACATTGATAAATCTCGAGCTGTTGCTTATGTAATACTAGCAGGATCAGGAGCAATAGGCTTTACTGATGCTGTAATGTTAGCATTAGGGGATTACATATATGATATGGGAGTAGCAGGTTATTCACAAACATCTTCTACCGTAATAAAAAGATATAAAGTAAATAGATTAACAGGAGCAAAACACCTAGATTCAACTTCTTCAGAATTAAAAATAAAAGTATATGCAAAAGAGGATGATGGTGGTTATTCTCTGCATAGATCGCTTTCTTTCACTTTTCGCCATAAATAATAATATGGGAAAACTTAAATACAAAAGTTAGTTCTAATTTTGTTTAGTGTGAAATACTTATTTATCAAATGCCTTCAAGTTTAAGTAAACAAAACTAACTTGAAGGCATTTTTTATGAGTAAAAAGGGTAGTAAAACAAACAGAGATAAATAATTAAGATGATAATCAAATAATCTATATAATCTATATAATCTGTTTGAATTTTCATAGATTTATTTACAATTTAGCACACAGATTAAAACCAGAATCACTAAGTATAAATGTCTATTAACAATTATTGGTTTATTCTATTTTCTTACAGCATCAATATCTAAAACACTAACTTTTCCAACTGTTAATTTAAAACTCATTAGCAGCGTTCCTTTAGGCACTAAAGACATCTTAAATTTTTCTTTTAAAGCAATCTCGCTTATCTTCTCCTTTGTCTCAACAACATAACCATCAGATACCATATCGGCTATAGCTACCCAATTATAGTCATCCTTCCAATATTTAGGTTCGCTTCTTGGCGGAGTTTTTCCCATATTAAAGTTAACCATTTCACCGAATCTAACCCACTTCCAATTCTCCGGAATATCAAAAGGAACCTCATCTTCAGTAATCTCCGGAAGTGCCTTGGTCTTTTTAATCTTGCCTTCCTTAATGAGTTTTTTCTTTTCTTCTTGAATCTGCTTAAAAAAATCTTCTGCCGTTCCATCTTCTTCACGCTGCTCTACCAGCTTGCCTTGGATGGCATATTGTAAAATAGACTTTTGCATATCTTCCGGGAACTTTTTATTCAGCTTCTCCACTTCAGAATAGGCTACATCGTATTTATCTACATAAGGCATTAACTCTTCAATCTTTGCTACGATACGCTTTTGTTCTTCTAGTGGGGGGAGGGGGATAATTAGTTCTTTTATTCTTTTGATAGCTAATTTAGGCTGTCCTACTTTTGTTGTATGCTCCTTAATTTGATATTGGATAAAATTGCTGTTCAACATATAGTACATGAATTCTTTGGAATTAAAATATATGACTAATTTATCTGCATTCTCTGTTAAATTAGCATTATCTAATTCTTCTGGAACCAGGAACAACTGGATTATAATATTGTAAGTAGGCAACAGGACTATCAATACTTAAACCATCTTTTATATAGTTGCTTATGTTTCTCAATGTAGGGAATTCAGATGACCAATAAGCCCTTAGGTCTACATTAGCTTCATACCAAGCAAATAGTTCAACTAATCTCCTCCTCTTGTTGTCCAAAATATTGTAGTTGGCATTATATAATTCAAAATTTATTGCAGTATTTAGGATTTTGAACTGTATATTTTATTCTACAAATTATCTTCATTTACTCCCAAAACGGTTATCGCTTCATGCAAGCAAGTAATCCTTAAAGGAAAATCTGGTCCCTTTTCTCCATCGGTATCGCTTGTAAGGGTCTTTAGTGGGGAATCTACATAAAGTTCATCAGTCTGAAAATGCAGTAGCCCCACAGGTTCTTCCAAGTGCTCACCTTTCATAAATTTAATCAGTAATGCAGCTGAGTCAATTCCTAATTCTCCCTTCAAAATAATAACATCCAATTTACCGTCATTTCCTTTTGCACTATATGCTAATTTAAAGTTTCCAGCAGTTCTTCCATTAAAAACTAGTATTGTATAGATATCTCCCTGATAATCCATATCATTAGAAATAATCTTTATAGGTATCGTTTTTAATTTTGGTATCTGCTCAATTCCTTTAAGAAAATAAGCAATTTTGCCCATAGAATTTTTGATGTTATCATTTGCATCTTGTGATACATTAGTAATAAATCCACTGCTTGCTACATTTGCGAAGTATCTGTCATTAATTTTTCCCAAATCCATCCTAACAGGGTCATTTAAAAGTATCTGTTTGCATGAATCCACAATATCTTTAGGCATTCCAATATAATTGCTATAATCGTTAACTGTTCCAGTTGGAAGGATACCAATTGGCAAGTCAATTTTACGTTTCATCATCTGATTTACCATTACATTTACAGTTCCATCTCCACCGGCAATTAGTATATGGGAATAATCATCACCAATATCTTCAAATGTTCTTTCAAAGTTTGCTGTTTCATCTATCCTTGAAGGGTTAATTATATAGCCATTCTTCTGATAAACCTTTATTATGTCGTCTAACCTTTTTTGCACTACACCCCTTCCAGCACCAGGATTATATATGAATTTTACTTTTTTCATCTTTATCTTGTAAGTCTCCTTTTATTCCCTTTTCTTGCTTAATTGTCTCGAATAAGAAACAAATATTATATAGCTTAATAATGTTTCTTCTATTACGGTAATTGTCAACATAGTTGTCGCTTTTCTCAAATATGCTAGCATGCTTTTTCATTGTTTTTCTCTTTTGATGGATTCAGCCAAACGGCTTTTTCCATGGTGCAGTTTTGAACCGGACCGGTCCATCGTTCAGGGTTCTTTGCCTTTGCAGTTTCCAGTATTTCTTTTCTTCTTTGAAGGATTTCTTCGGACGAACCATTGTGTCTTTGATTGGGAGTCAAAAATTTCAAGCTGCTGTGGTGGTCATTGTTATAATAATCAACGAAGGCATCGACCCATCTGCGGGCAGTTTCAATGTCTGAAAATCCATTATGGGGAAAAGCTGGCATGTATTTGACCGTTCGAAACATTGACTCAATATAAGCATTGTCATTGCTCACTCTTGGCCTGCTGTTGGATCGCACGATCCCTAAGTTATACAGCGTTGTCAACAGGGATGCACCTTTCATCGGACTTCCGTTATCAGAATGCAACACCAAAGGCTCGTTCTTCATCAATACACTTTCGGAGTACACAGCCTTCTTCACAAGAACACTGGCGTTTTCAGAACTTTCATGATCCCAGATCTCCCAGCCAACCGCTTTGCGGCTGAATAAATCAATGATCATGTACAAATAATAGTATATTCCTTTCGCGGGACCTGGAAGCCAGGTGATATCCCACATCCATACCTGATTGGGTCCTGTTGCACAATGTGTTGTAATATTCTTGCTTAAGGGTGCTTTTGCATAACCCCGGTGGTTGACTTGACCAAAATATCTCAAGACCCGATAAAAACTTGAAACCGAGGCGATATATATTCCTTCTTTATCAATGAGCTTATGAAAGACTTGATTTGGTGATAGGCTTCGATGTTCCTTTTGGTTCATCACCTCCAGGATCCTCTTCTCCTCCTCCATATGCAGCTTGTTTGCAGGTATGGGTCTTAACGCATCCGGACGACCGTCTTTTGTATCGTTACCCTGAACTTTCCAGCGCTGGTAGGTCCTCTCGCTGATACCGACGACTTCGCAAGCCTTGAACTGTCTGGCTCCAGAAAGGACTGCTTCGTCGATGGCCACAACCACTTTGATGCGATTTGATTGGCTGGTCAATCTTCCTCGTCCGAACTCCAAATCGCTTGCATCTTTTTTTTAATACCAGGAGTGCAGCGGCTTCGGCAAGAGCTTTCTCCTTGCGATCCAGTTCCTTTTTTGTAAGTTTAAGTTCTGCTTGACTGTCTTTGAGTTCTTTTTTGACCTTGGATTCTTCATCCGTTTCACCGGTTATGAATGCTTGCTTCCAGGCCTCGATTTCCTCCGCATATATGTCTTTGCGTCGGCAATATTCTGAGAGCTCATGATTGTTGAGTGGACTGGTCTCAATAATGATTTGCAACTGCATTTCTTTTGAATATTTTTGTTTTGAGCCTGCATTATCCTGATAGACCGTTCCTTTGGCTTTTGCCTTTTTACGACATTTATACAGAGTCTGCTCATGGGCATGATACTCATCAACCAGTTCCTTGATGGACTTGTTTTCGGGTGGTAACATCAACTTGACTAATTTGTCTTTAAAATCTTCATTGTAGGTAGCCATATTGACCCTCTCTCTCTTGGCTACTAGCATATAATATTTTTGATCACCCGACAACTGTCCTAACACAGGGGGATTATGGAATTTAGTTATTTCCATTATGGAGCAATATTTATCTGCTAATAATACGACATAGGTTTCCTTATATTTGGGTAATTTTATAGTTAAAGGCCACATATGTTTTTCTATGATATCCATTTCTATTTCATTTAAAGTAAATCTCTCCATAGCATTATTTAAGGCAATCCGTGGATGAACTAATCCATGTAGCCCATTTTCCGGTTTTGTATTATGCCAATCATATAAGAAAAAATCATGAAGCAAGCCTCCTCTAGCTGCTGATTTATAATCAAATCCTAAATATCTACATATCAAATAACTTATATATGATACATTAAGGCTGTGTTCAAAACAGTTTATATCACTATGTTGTGTATATTTATTCATAGATTGAACAGCTTCATTTCGGATTAAATCACAGATGCATTTTTTATATTCATCATAAACCCTGAAATCTTGTTTTAATTTCAATTTTGATTTTGTCAATCCTATCATTCAATATCTTCCTTACATCCCGATTTATTATCCCTGCGTTTAACATTAGTAATCGAGGGAATGCTAGAAAATACCTCTCATATTTTAATATTTTTATATAATATTTATGAATTGATAAACTCTGGTGATTAATAATCGTTTTTCTTAAATCTAAAATATTGGATACTGATTTCATAGTATCAAGAAAAAAATATAATAAAATAATTGGTACATATACCTTGATCTTTTCAGGCATAAAAAAAACTAAATTAGCTACTATAGGATGAACTATCTGCATCAAGACAAATGCTAAGATTCCCCATAAAAGTGAAAATTTCAAGCAGACATATCCTTTAATATTCATAGCAACACCGCTATAATCCCACCATTTAAGGTTGAAAATTTTTTCTAAAATATAGCCTGTAATAAATTCAACTATGGTAGTTATAATTATTGAAAATAATATTATAATTATAGATTCTGTAAAGTAATTTAGATTTGCTGTACTTATTAATTTTGATCCTTGTATAACTAAGATAGCACCAAATCCATAAATTGGACAAAATGGTCCGTTTAAAAAACCCCTGTTAACGAACTCTTTATTGATCTTGCTTGCATATATTGTCTCCATTGTCCACCCTACAAAGGAATATATAGTAAAAAATAATACTAAATTTGACAAGTCACTCATAAATTCATACTCCTTGTTATTTTATATATAATACAAAAACTATAGATTTAACATTCAACTATTGAGTATTCCGGACTACTTTGAGCCATCAGTCCGGTCAAAATGAGCCACTATTCCGTTTTAATCAGAGCCATTTTTCCGGACCATGAGCCACTACTATAACTATTTTCTCGATATAATGTACTTATGCATCTATTTGATGTAAATACATTATCAAGGAGGTCAAAAATGACCAATTATCGAGAGATTCTAAGGCTAAAGAGCCTTGGATTCAGTGAAAGAAACATCGCATTAAGCTGTTCTTGTTCCCGAAACACAGTCTCAAAAGTCGTAAAAAAGGCTGAAGAATTGAATTTTCAGTGGCATCTGATTAATTCCAAGACCAACGCAGAGCTTGAACAGGATTTGTTCCCCAACAACACTGCAAGACCCCCAAAGCCGCTACCAGACTTTAACTACATCCGAAAGGAACTTCTTAAGAATGGAGTCAACAAAAGCTTCTATGGACTGAATACATCGAGGAATGCAAACTCAACGGTGATGAACCGCTGATGTATTCACAATTCTGTTATCACATTCAGAAGGATGAGCAAAAGCGTCGTGCCAGTATGCATATCAATCGTAAACCTGGAGAACAGGTTGAGATTGATTGGGCTGGAGATCCTGCACATAAGTCTGAGACCATGGATTTTGAAAATGACTTGCCACAGAGCTCTTCGGTTATGTTCTCAATTTTTCTTGTCGAGACACCGTTGATGACCATCTCTATCATGGAGAGGACAAGGGCCTGCTCACTGCGCTGGTATCTTTCAAACATGGTGGTGCTGAAATTACCATTTCTGTGCCTTGGAACACGAAGTGTAAGAGTTCCAACCCTTGTGGTAAGTTCTCTGTCCCTGAAGCCATTACGATAGGCTCTGCGGTCATCAGACCGTTCATAGGGCTCTGCACCAAGCTGCTCTGTAGATTGAGCTATCAGAACCTGATTAAATATTTCTTCAAGCAGTTTAGAAAATGCTTCATCTTTAGATTCTTTTGTAAAAAGTCCGTGCAAAAGTTCAGTATCCAGTGTAATATTTAATTGAGCCATTTTGTTCATCTCCTCAGTTAGGTATTTGTGTGGTACTTTTATTTTAACCGAGGACGAGCATTTTGGCTCATTTTTATTTGAAGTTTCTTTTTACACCATTATACGGACTTTATCGATATTCTCTTCATCCACTTTGAATCCAAACTTGAATTTTTCTTAATAATGAATTTATTCATTAAAAATTGCTGAAATATTTGGAAGGCATTACTAATAATCCAATAAAGACCCAGTCCTGCTGGTACAGTAAAGGTGATGATTCCTGTCATAATTGGTGATATTAAAGCCATGGTACTCATCATAGAACTTTGGATCTGATCTGCATTGTTTCCAGATGTCTGTTTCATTGAATATTTGGTTGCAATATAACTTGTAATTACTGCAGCTACTGGAACTATAAGCAAGATAAAATTTTCATTGCTTATATTAGCTCCAAATAATTTGTCATAACTCCAGGTAGGTGTTGCTGCCAGATTAATTCCATAAAAGTTCATATTTAATAATTCATTTTTACCTAACATCATATATTTCATCGGATTTGAAACAACATGATACATTGAAAACAAAATTGGCATCTGTATAAAAATAGACATCATTGAAGTAAATGGATTTACTCCTTGTGATTTATATAACTTCATAGTTTCTTGGCTTAACTTTTCAGCATTATCTTTATATTTCTCTTGTATTTTCTTCAATTCAGGTTGTATATTGTTGAGTTTAGAACTAGAATTTTGCTGACCTATTACTAGTGGCATCAAAATTATCTTTATTATTAAGGTCAATATAATTATCGCTGCTCCATAATTTTGAAATGCCACGCTATTATAAACAAGATTTAACATGTATCCAATTGGAAATGCAACAAAATCAAACACTTTAATCCCTTCCTTTCAACTAGTCTGCAGTCCCTAAAAATGCGATACTTAATATTCCTGCCCCAGTATGTGTTCCGATTACCGGTCCTGTATAATTTATAATTACATCCTTCACTTCAATCTTATCAGTAATTAACCTTTTCAAATATTCCGCATCTTCTATGCAATCTCCATGATTTATAAATATAATTTGCTCTTTTGAATTTACTATATTTGCTTTAAGCAGCTCAAACAATTCTATTAAAGCTCTTTTTCGTCCTCTTACTCTTTGGGCTGGAACTAACTTTCCGAATTTATCAATCTTTAGAACAGGCTTAACATTCAATAGAGTGCCTAAGTTAGCAGTAGTCGGTGAAATTCTCCCTCCCCTCTTTAACTGTTCTAGGTCATCAACAGTAAACCATACATTCAAATTTAGTAAGTTCTCTTCAACCCAATTAATAACTTCATTCTTTGTGCTTCCACTCTTTAGCATTTCCGCAGCATAATATACCAGCAGCCCTTGCCCTGAAGTAGCACTTTTAGTGTCAATTATTGTTATATCAGCCTCTTTATTTTCATCCATAATTTCTTGGCGTGCAAGAATTGCATTATCTAATGTCTTGCTCAAACCTGATGAAAATCCAATATAAATTATTGGGTATCCCTTTGAAGTATAGATATTAAAGTATCTTTTAAAATCATAGGGTGAAATCTGAGAAGTAGTTGCAATCTCACCATCTCGAATCTCATCATAAAATTGACTATAAGTCATATATTCTGTTAAATCATCCGGGGTTTTTTCAATTAAGTAATTATATGATGGAATCAAGGGCATCTTATTTCCTTTTAAATAAAAGCTAATTGGTATGACTGCAATTTTATTGTCAGTTAAATAATCTCCACTAAGGTCACAATTAGAATCAGTAATAATTATCGGTTTCATTTTATCTCCCCACTAATTTAATATTTTTAGTAATAAATCGTACGTCTGTATTATCACTTTTAAAAAAATAATTAGTTCTTCTTATCCAAGTTATTCTAATATGCATTATCTTAATCAAATGCTAATTCAATTAAGCTTAAAGTATTTAATAGCTCCTTTTCATCAGGATCTATCAAAGCTTGCATTGAAATACCAAAGATTGCCCCAAAAATGATTCTTGCTAAAGATCTTGAGTTATAGTTTCTTAATTTGCTTTTTAATGCCAATGAACTCAATATATGTTTATCTATTATATCTGCCATATCCTTAAACATTTCAGAAAGCATATTGCTGAATCTAGTTGACCAAAGTGCCATACTGGTTAAGTCATACAGCAATTTAAACAACTTTGGTTCTTCTTCTAATACTTCAATGAAATACATAATAAAATCTGACATCTTTTCTTTTGGATTAACATCTATTATTAGACGCTCTTCTACCTCCTTCAGGTATTTTTGCACCATCATTTTTACGACTTCTACAAATAGACCTTCTTTATTATTAAAATAATAGTTAATTTGACTTAGGGCGACACCTGCCTCACCTGCTATATCACGTAAAGACACATTTGCATATCCATTTGTCGAAATACATTCAAAGGCAGAAATTAATATTTTTTGGGATTGATTTGTTTTTTCCATCTCATCTTGCATTATATTTCTCCTCAATTTATTAATACATACGTCCGATTTATAATTATTGTATTATTTTTTAAATGATATGTCAATACATATATTTTAAGTTTTTATTCTCTTTTGCCTATTTCTTGTTTCTTATGTTAAAAATATCTCTAAAATTAGCATCTTCTATAATGTCTTTTAATAACTTCCTGCAGAAAAATAAATACAATAAATCAGCTGCAAATCAATACTCATCCTTATATAACTTTATAGGGTCTGATTATTTTAGGGGAATACGGAGATTTTTCACATATAAGGCAAAAAGTGACTTTAATGTCTCAAAAACAAAACGCTTTGTTTCTGTGTCTATTCCCTTAACGGCAGCCAAGGCTAAATTTGAATTCTTATACCAGTCCTCCGTCAGATCACTGAAGTTCACTACGCCAACTGACTCAATTACACTATAAAGTGTAGTTACAAATAACTCTCGCTTTTCATCATCCAAGGTTGAAAGCCATTGATTTATGACTATATTAATATGCTCTGCACCGTCAGTGATACTTTGTGCATATTTGAAGTCATCTTTATTTACTAACCAAGAGAAGGGATCATGCTGCATAATCCAAAATTGTTTGCTTTCTACTACAGTATAATCCTCTTGATGATGGAGAAGCATCCCGACTAAGGATGACTGTGGCAAAGTTTTGTGTATTTTTGCTTTTATCCGCCCATATTTTTCACTTGTAAATATTTCGTCTTTAAAACCTGGACCATCATGACTATACACCTTTAATATCCGTGATTGAATTGAGGGATGACACTCCATAGCAGAATAGACTGCAATATTTCCCCCCTTAGAATGTCCGCCTATCATCAGCATATGCGGGAATTTCTCTGCTACAAAATTCAAATATAAAACACCTTCCTGCTGTGCAGGTATGGGAGAAATAAAAGCCATATTAAAGTCTTCCTTCCATCCTACGAAACTTGAATCTGTACCTCGATAGGCAATATAGGCCTTTTTATCATCAATAAGATAAGTGACGGCAGCAAATTGTTTCTGTTCAGTTATATTCAGGCTGTCAGAATAGCAACACATGCGAATATTCCTAAAACGTGGACTCATACCAAGTGCAAGCAAAAGTCTGTAATTGTTTTTTGAATCACGCACATTATGCAACATCTTGGGGATATTTTCAGCTTTCAATAATTCTGCAATTGGCACGGGCTCTCCTTGGTCTTGGATACTTGGTACCACATTGCTAAAATAAACATAGGAAAACTGTGATAGTATTAAGCTATCCACCTGATTAAACTGAGCATATTTAAAACTATCCATCTTTGATTCTACATAATCTACTATATTCATGTACTACCTCACAGCATATATTTGGTTTAATCTCACTGAAAATTATCATACTATTTTATGTCTGAAGACTTTCGATATTTCTATATCTTTATTTTCCCATGATAAAGTCCGTATAATGGTGTAAAAAGAAACTTCAAATAAAAATGAGCCAAAATGCTCGTCCTCGGTTAAAATATAAGTACCACACAAATACCTAACTGAGGAG
>Ga0224486_100190_pt1 | contig 26787 bp, 27 predicted proteins | sample TexhydDE_CT_test_FD_172013 | JGI IMG/M metagenome (GOLD analysis project Ga0224486, IMG submission 172013) | Fracking water microbial communities from deep shales in Oklahoma, United States - hydraulically fractured wells DE_CT_test ... | reverse complement strand
ATTGCTTGATGGAATTTTGTGTTTGCAAATATACCAGAGTCAATCATTCCTGTATTTGTTAAGCTTAGCTGAAGTTGGTTGGTTAATAATTTGTAATTCACGGCACTGCTCAGTAATTCAATCTGCATGGAATTGAAATTGCTAACTCCAAAATATCTCACGTATCCTTTTGAATGAACGTAACTGAACGCTTCGGCAATTTCTTCAGGTTCCATAAGTGTATCCGGTCTGTGCAAAAGCAGAACGTCGATGTAGTCTGTATCCAACCTTTTAAGGGCTTTTTCGACAGATGTGATGATATGCTCTTTTGAAAGGTCATAAAACCCACTTCTGATGCCGCATTTTGTTTGGATTATTACCTCATCCCTTGGTATTTTTAAATTTTTCAGTGCTTGAGCAAATGTTTCTTCAGATTTCCCTCCACCGTAGATATCTGCGTGGTCGAAGAAGTTGATACCAAGCTCAAGAGACGTGGCGATTAGTCTTTCTACCTCTGAGATGGGCTTATCCCAAATTCTCATACAACCAAGCCCGATAACTGGAACATCAAGTTCGTTACCGAGTTTCATTCGTTTCATACCCAATCACCTCCCTATGTTTTGTAGGCACTTTAATTATACTACCTGAAACAATTACAAGTCCTTTGCTAAAAGATTTGTTTTTTTTCTTAAAAAGCCTGTCTTGTATATCTTATCTTGGAATTTTAAATTTTCTTATTTGCACACCAAGAATAGGTGGCACAATGATGTATACTAATTGATGAAACTTTTAAACTATTCATCTGTGTTAAAATATTTTTGGAAGCAATGTGAGAGGTGGGGTTATATGGAAAACACAGGACTTAATCTAAGGTCCGAACAAAAGGTCACAGTGGCTGAAAAGGTAAGGAAAGAACCAAACAAGAACTATTTTATTTCGGCGTCTGCTGGGACAGGGAAGACGTTTACGCTTACGAATTATTACATAGGAATCCTTGAACAGCACGAACAAACAGGGGAAAGTGATATCGTTGACCGTATTGTAGCAGTTACGTTTACAAACAAAGCAGCAAATGAGATGAAGGATAGGATTGTCAAAGAGATACAAAAAAAGCTTGAGAGTTTGAGCGAGAACGATAAGGCTTATAGATACTGGAAGGATGTCTATAAAAACATGTCAAGGGCAGTTATTTCTACCATTGATAGCTTTTGCAGAAGGATACTCATTGAGCAGAACATAGAGGCGGGGGTTGACCCGAATTTTAAGATAATAAACGAACTGAAGCAGAAAAAATTAATCGATAAGGCAACGCAAAAGGCAATTCAGCTCGCGTTTGATGTGTATGATGCCATCGAAAGCGGTGAGAATTACGCTGATAAAGTTGCGAACTATTTGTACGGTTTGACAACGGAAAGAGCTAAGCGTATAAGAGAGCTTTCGGATGAGCTTGCAAAAAGTAAGGAAGATATTTTTAGGTTGTTTGAAGTTTTTGGAGATATATCTGATGTTGCAAAAAAGATAGAATCTGTTGTTACAAATTGGCGTTTGGAGTTGAATGAATCAAAAGTTAGTGAAAGGCTCTTAGAGGTTTTCGAAGAAGCCGGCGGAGCGTTGCGAGCGTTCAGAAATATCTCATTGATTGCGGCTGAATTTTACGAGTCTGAAACGCTCGATAATTTTGAGTATGATTTCAAAGGCGTGCTTGAGAAAACATTAAAGATGCTCGAAAATAATGCGATAAGAGAGTATTACCAGAAGCGTTTCAGGTACATCATCGTTGACGAATTTCAAGATACAAACGAACTGCAGAAAAAGATTTTTGATTTAATTCACACGGACGATAACTATATTTTTTATGTCGGCGATAGAAAGCAATCGATATATAGATTCCGTGGTGGAGATGTTTCAGTGTTTATTAAAACTATGAACGAGTTCGAGGAGAAAATAAGAAATGGGAGAACAGACTACGAGATGCTCTCACTTAATGTAAACTATAGGTCCCATCCTGAGCTTATAGATTATTTCAATTACATATCCGAAAACACGATTTTCAACAACCATGTATATGAGGCACTTTCTGAAAGTCCAGAAAAATCGAGGACTACCAACAGTAAGTCAAAAAAGAAAGACAAGAATAAGTCACAAGCTAATGCAGAGGATATAGCCCTAAATGATGTACCACAAGACATTGGTGAAGTACTTTCAACAGAAAGAGATGAAAATATCTACATTCATGAGGTCTTTAGATTACGCTACCCGGAACTTTACCAAAAACTCTGGTTCATTCGAAAAGACGATGAGTCAAATGCTGCATTTTTCCCAGATTCACATGAGTTTTTACCGGGGGATTTAAGGAGAGTAAATTACTTAACTATCTCTAAAACATCTCTTTTTGGAAATACCCAAGAAAATGATGGGAACCCCGAAGAGGTTGGATTAGATGAAGATGACCAAGGTCCTGGAAAAATGAAAAAGTTGAAAGATATGGACGAGAGAGAACTTGAAGCCTTTCATGTTGCTAAAGTTATAAAATCCCTTGTTGGTAAAGAAATGACGTTCTATGAGAAAAAAGATGGAAATTTTATCCCCGTCTCAAGGAGGATAACGTTCAAAGACTTCGCTATCCTTTCCTACAAGCTTGAAGGGATTGAGGATGTCTACAGAGAAGTTTTTGCAAGGGAAGGTATTCCTCTTTATATAGTCAAGGGTAGAGGGTTTTATCGAAGACCAGAAATAAAGGCAGTTATATCTGCACTGTATGCCATCCAAAACCCAAATAGTAACTACTACTTCACCCAGTTTTTCTTTACACCTTTCACAGATAATCTGGAACAAGATCCAGAAGTTGGAGTTCGAAATGGTAAGATTAAGATTTTCCACAAAATTGTGATGAGATACAGAGAATCAAAAGGGCAAGGACTTAAAAAGTCCCTTTTCCAGTGTGCGAAAGAACTTGCCGAAGAAAATGAATTACCTGAGAATGTTACTAAGATGATTAAGCTTATCGCAAAATACGACGAGCTCAAATATTACCTAAGACCAGCAGAGACCTTAAAGTTGTTCGTTAAGGAGAGCGGGTATTTAAGAAAAATACCACATTATCCGAATTCCAGTCAAAGGTTGAGGAATGTTAGGAAGTTGCTCGAGCAGGCTACAGAATTTGATGACCAAGCACCAACTTTCTTCGAGTTAACAAGGCTCCTTGAACGTATCTCTGAAGTTCAGGAAGTTGAAGCCTCAGAGATTTCTGAAGAAGAAGATGTTGTAAGAATGATGACGATACATGCATCAAAGGGGTTGGAGTTTAATATAGTCTTTCTTGTGAATAACGATGGCGTTGATAAAGCTGAGGAAAAGACGTTCTTTCCGGAAAGTGAGGATGGGAATGGAAGGTATGTCTATATAAGTCAATTTTTGGACAAGGCTCTCAAGAAGTTTGAAACATCAAGAGTGACGAAGGAATTGGAAAAAGAACTCAAAAAACTTCTCGAAGCGGAGGTTATATACGATAAAACTGAAATACTGAGAAAAGTATACGTCGCTATCACAAGGGCAAAGGAAATGCTTTTTGTTGTGGATTTGCAAAAGAAGAATACCAAAGGAATCCCCGCTATAAAATACCTGACTCCTAAGGGATTTGAGGAAAGAATTAAGATAATTTCGAGTCTTGATGAGATTGATAAGCTTGCCGGTAGTGGTGTTGAATCTGTATCTGGGAAACAAGAGTTTGCAGGAGAAACAAGTATCCAATCCCTGCTGGATTTAGAAAACGTGGTCGATAAGGGACTTATTTTCTCAGATTTCACACCGAAAGCCTACAAACGTTATATTTCACCAACCCTGCTCTATGGTATTAAAGACGAAAAAAGTAGTCTTGAATCTGTTGATGAATCAAGTGAGGATTTTGAAAGTTCAGAGACAATTTCAATCACATCAACAAGCAATTTCGAAGCATCGAAAGCCAAAGCAAGGTTGAAGGCGTTAAATTCGCTCTTGGAGAAAGCTTCTGAAATTGCACGTGGTAAACAAATCCATTCAATGCTTGCGAGTGTAACAAAGTACGAACAGTTGAAGTTACTTGTTGAGCAGAACGTTCTTCCAGAGAATATACTCAATGTGCGTATTCTTGAATCGCTCTTCAATGAAAGTGAAAAGATATTCTCGGAATGGAGATTGGCAAAGAGCATGGAGATATACGATGAGAAGTTAAAAGAAAGAAAAAATTACATCCTCTTCGGTGTTCCAGACAAGGTCTTTTTGAAAGATGGAGAATTCTACGTTGTGGATTTCAAGAGTGCAGACCTTTACGGGGAAGCAGAAGAAATCGAACGATACATGTTCCAAGTGAAATTCTATATGACGCTTCTTTCGGACCTTGGAAAAGTTCATTGTGGCTACCTCGTTAGTGTTCCAAGGGGACAGGCGTTGAGAATAGACCCACCAGGTGAAGATTTCCTCGATGAGATAATTGACAGAATTAAGCAATTCGAGGAGTTGATGAGTATATGAGCAATAAGAAAAATGGTAGGATAGCTTACGTTGTTCCTATTGACAGGAATCATTTTGAGTTCGTTGCAAATCAAATTGCAGGAATTTACGAAGAGGACCCTTTAAACTTTCTTTTCATCGGTCCTTCTGGATTTTATGTCAGACAGATTGCAGATAACGTTGCAAGACAAATCAATAAAACCATCAACAGGGATGCGTTCAGAGTTATCAACCAATACGTTACTGAAGTACTCAGGTTGAACAATTACGATGCGGAAGTGTTTGATAGAGATTTCTACACGGTATACGTTACAGATGTTATTGATAAAATTCAAAGTGATGCGAAGTTTGCTGGTGACAGCCAAAAACAAATTATCCTAAGGACACTTTCCAAGTCACCAACGGTAATTGAATACATTGTAGACCTCTTTGAAAAAATCTGGGAGTTGAACCTTTATGGAGAGAGTGGGAAAGCTGAAGCGGAATTGACAGGTACGTACGCGCTGATTCGAGACATAATGCAAAATCCGACAACACCATTTGCCGAGATACTTAACGAAATTATCCGCAAAATGGAGCAATCCGCAGAAAGGCTTAAAGGCAAGAAGATATATGACCCTATAAGTGTTTACAGATGGTATATAGACCAGGCGGAATATGTAGAACAGGGCAGAAAATACCTTGTTTTGAGCGGATTTTTCGATATTCCCCCGCTTACACGAAAAGCATTAATGAAGATGATAGAAAAAGCGGAGAATGTGTTTTTCTTTGTTTGGCAAAAACCTGCCGATTTTTCTTTTGACCAGCTCGACGAAGTCTACAGCTTCCTTGAATTAGCTGGATTCGAGATAAAAACAGACTTCTGTAAGCGAAGGATAATATCATTAAAAGAGTTAATTGATAATGTACGACGGATAAAAATTCCGGTTGAAAACGAACTTTACCAATACAATTATGTAGCTAGTCAAGTAAAGAAATTACTCTTACAAGGTGAACAGCCTGATGATATAGCGATTGTTACGCCATCAGGTTCTATAGCCAAAAGGCTTATGGAAGAGTTCAATGAAGCGAAAATACCCTACAGGTATAGTGGGAAGATACCTATCACTCAGAGCAAAGTTGTCCAAATCCTTACACAACCGTTGGAAACCTATTTTAATGAATTCAAAACGGAAAACTTGCTTGCGATAATTGAATCTCCATTGATACCTGAACGAAAGCTCACAATGGATGAAATAGAAGACCTTTTCAGGCAATTCGGATATTACTCGGTAAACTTAACACTCAGCATACTTAGAGACCATGAGAAAAGATACGAGATATTCTTTAGGAGCTTGGATAACGAAATAGAAGAAATAGAACGGCAGAAAGAAAAAGGAGAAATAGAAGAAGATGTGTATTTTGAAACCATCAAACGCTTAGACCAACTCAAAGAATTTAGGAATGTCATGGAGAAACTCTTCAGTATACTCGACGAAATAGACCAAAACAACGGTAAAACCAATTTCTTCGAATGGTACCGAATGTTTATATTGCGGTATTCGAAGAACTTTGAAAAAGCTTTCGAAGAGTCAGAAAACGAAGAATCTTTCGAGCACAGAGCAGAAAGGGTTGAAGTGTCACGAAGTCTCGGGAATGAAGTGAACGCGTTTTCGAAATTTATAGAAACAATAAGCAAGCTCGAAGATTACGTTGCAAAGATTGTTGAGCTTGGTGAAAGAACAAAGATAGAAGGATGGAAAAAAATCTACAGACTTCTCACGGTGATGCTTAATTCTTCAGGTTACAGAGAAACTTTCAAATCTGCGAATGTAGTTGATATTGTTGACCTTTCAAATGCACGGTTCTTGAGCAAAAAATACAAATTCTTCCTGGAATTTACGGATGATTATTATCCGTCTATTGAAAAGATAAATCCATTACTTTTCAAAACGAACAGCGAACGCTCAAAGATTTACGAAATGATAGAGGAGCGGGAACGCAGGTCACTTATACTTTCAATCATGTTCAGTGATGAATCGCAGTTCGTAGTTCCTCTTGCCACAAATACAGGTGATATGCTTGTTCCTTCGAAATATCTCAGTGAATTTGTGGATTTGGCAAACGAGCGGGAAAAATTTGTTCCTGCTCTTTCGGATATATATTCTGAAATTGATTACGAAATTGAAAAGCTGAAACTCGAAAAATTAGAAAATTCATTGAATTTTGGTTTATCCGAGGCTGACTTCATACTCGGTGGGGTGGAGGTTAACGAGTTTAGCTACAACAAGATAAATACGTATATGAAATGTCCTCTACAGTTTTACTTCCAGCAGGTAGTAGATATTTACAAACCAGGAGCGGCTATTGAAAATAGAAAAGCTATTAACGACGGATTGATTGTGCACCGCGTGATGAACAAATTTTTTGGAGAGTTCTTGAAAAAGACGATTTTTGAGGTGGATGAAAAGCAAGTAATCAACTGGATAGATGAAGAGTATAGAAAACTTTACTCTGAGGGCATTTACGCACACGACATTCCAAGACGAATGAAGGTTGAAGAAATCTCAAAAAATCTTTTACCACTTTTAAAGGCATTTGTACGAGATAAAAAGATAATAAACTTGAAACAAAGAAGTATTAGTGTTTCTGAAGGATATCTGGAAGGAGAACCGGAAAAAACAAAAACTGGAGGCAAAGAGGAGCTGATTTCAGAAAAAATCTTGAGCTTAGAGAAGGAATTTACAGCGCACTATGGGAAATATTCTTTTGTGGCAAGAGTAGACAGAATTGATGAAGTTTCCGTGTTGGTAAATAAAAATTCTGAAGCCAGTGGAAAGAATAATGATTTTTTAGAGGATGGAAGTGATGAGGGAGAAGGATACGCAATTCTTGATTACAAATATGCAGATATCCGAAATTCTGCTATTGAACAGCTGATGTTTTACGACTGGATTTTGCAAAAATCAAACGACAGTGCACTCAATAGTAGTGACAGAGTTTATTTCATACTTTTCTCCCTCAAACCAGACGACAAAGGAAAGTACACCTACGAGTATGAATATGCAAAACGCCAAAACGATAATGATTTACCAAAAATATTCCTACCAATTGGTAAGAAAGGAAAAATATCTGGGTATATTACTTTCGGTTATCAGGTGTTTGAAAACTGGCTTATGGAATTAATTAGTATGATAACAGAGGAAGGTAGATTTACTCCTGTTTTCTTGGAGAGTGATATGAAATCATTTGTTAAACTTGCCATGCGGTTAGTTAACGAAAAAGGACAAGAACTAATCGTTCCAAAAGGTTCAAAGGAAACGAGAAATTGCAGGAGTGCTATAAGTCGTGCCTACAACTGTCCGTATGAGCCTATATGCTCAATGTTCGAAATCTACGGAGTAAAACTGAAGAAGGGGTGATAAAATAGTATCAGCCATTATCTATTTGAGGGGGTGGTCGCTGTGAGAATATACTTCGACAAGGCGTTCCAATTACAAGAGCTTATGCAGTACGCGGCACCGAGTATTATCCAAATAGGTAACGAACTGAAGATCGATTTACATTCGACAAATGTATTGAACTTCATGATGCTTGAGCCTATCGGTGAATCTGTTGAAGAACTCATGGGTGTTGAGTTAAACTGCATAGAATATGACCCAACAGCAAGTGTCGAATTACTAGAATTTAGGAACTTAATCGAACTTGATGAGAAAAACTTTGAAAAATTCAAGGTGGCAAATGTTGTAGCTCGATACGTGAAAAATCAAAAATCTTCGAACGAGCCAAGGTTTTTGAAGGTTGAGAATTCTTTGTATGGTGTTGAAGTTGTTTTAAGTGTCGAGCAGAAGTTTTTGCTTAGCCATGCAGAGTTCTTTGCTCACAAAGGGTTTACCTTTTTACTCGATTGCATGATAGCCTCGATGCTTGGTCAACTCATGAAAAATGAACCAGTAAAAATTTCAAGCGCGGAGCCTTTGATGTATCGCTTAGATTTGGAGAATATTACCGAAGAAAAAGCAGAAGAACTTAGTCAAAGGTTTTATGAAGTTAATACAAAGATGGTGGATATGATAGACGGTATGTTTATTTTACTAAAAGGTATTGCCGAGAAGTTTAAAGATAGCATTTTGGAAAAGCATCGAGGAAGTATAATCCCCATTTTGGTTGAAGGTATTGATTTAGATAAGTATATAAGCGAACTTCAGATGCTTGGTGGGGCATTGAAAAGCTTGAAAATATAAATTTTAAAGAAGGAGACTAGTTTGAAATGCTGCAATATGAGAAGTTAATTATGTCTTTGAGGAAGAATGAAAAACAAAAAGTTGCTACGATTTGCTATGCAGAAAATGATGGAAAGATATTGTTTTTACTTAGGAGAAAAGAACCTTTTTCTGGATATTTAGTACCTCCAGGCGGTCATGTTGAAGAAGGCGAAGATGTTGAAACAGCAACAAAGAGAGAATTTTTGGAAGAAACAGGACTTGAGCTTGAACATTTAAAGTTGAAAATGGTGACTTCTGAGGTAGGACCGGAGCATTATAATTGGATACTTTTTATATTTGTTGGAAAGACAAAAGGAACCGAATTTGTTGAAAGCGAAGAAGGTGAGTTAGTTTGGATAGACAAGGATAGAATACTAAACGAAAACCTTTCTCCAATAGACAAACTCCTTGTTCCGTATATACTTGATGGAACGGACATTGTGTGGAAAGCAGAGATTGAATACAATGGCGAGAAAGAAGTATTTCGGTGGCATGTAATAGAATTACAAAATTTAAATACCAAAAGATAACATTACATATAGAGAGGTGACTCGAAACGTGGAAATACAACTTTGGACTAAAGGAGAAGAAGCGGAATTCTTCAGAACCTATTTAAAGAGAGTCAAACCAGAAAAACTGTTTTATTATCTTAAAGAAGAGGATCTCTATTATGCATATTATCCTAAGAGTTACAAAGGTAAAAAAACAACACTTCAAAGCAGAAATACACTTATCGGAGAATACACTGAAGAATGGGTTTGGAAGCTTCTAAGTAAGGTTATTGAAGATGGTTCTAAAGATCCACAATTTAAAGAATTATTTAAGGACCGAAATCTGAGCGTTATTAAGCATCTTGTATGTGAAGAACTTGGACTGGGTAGTGAATCTCCTGCCGATATAGCTATTATTAGATCAGATAAAGTAGATAAAAATAAGATGAACTCCGAAGATATACTCTTGATTTTTGAAGTCAAAATGTCGATTGTTTGGAATTGGAGCTATTCATCAAAAACAAATGAGTTAGAATGCAAAGGAGATTTCACTGAACACCAAGGTAATCCTTCGTTGTTAAGATCAGACAGCATGTTGAAAGCAATTGGAAAATCTTTAAGCATTAGATTAAAAACTGCTGAGAAATCGCCAATACCCATAATTGTTTTGGGTAATACACCGATAACAGAGCATTATGCAGAAATGGTTGATAAATTTAAAGAGAAGGGAATTATTCAAGGATTCTACTCTTTGAATCCTTCAGTGGTTAAGGGTTTACAATCAGCTAATGATGTCGCACACAGTAAAGGTAGAAAAGAGGGCTATATTATAAAAACAGAACATGAGGGGTTCTTAACAGTGGAAAGTTACGAGGATTTTAAAAACAGAGTATTAACTCTTATGAAAGACTTTGTCGAAAACAAATCTGTATTCCTTTCATGCTTGATTGACAAAGTGGTTCTTGGTAGAATAATAGAAAAGGCAAGCAAAGAGGAGAACTATGAAAAAATGGCAGAAGTCTTTGTTGAGCTTCTGCAGGATGGTGAGTAGAATGCCTAAGAAAAATGGTACTATCACAAGCCCGTTTGGTGTTTCTGGAAGAAGCAACCACGATTCTACACCTTTCTATAACAGCAATTTGTATAGTGGACTACAAAAAGAAAAAAACGTAGAGTATGTCGAGAATCCATTAAACAAAGATGTTCTAAATAAAATTTTCCCTAAGAGTAGTGAAAATATGGATGAACTACCAGATAACAGTGTACATCTCATGGTCACTTCCCCACCTTACAATGTTGGCAAAGAATATGATAAGAACCTAACTTTTACCGAATACAGGGAATTTTTAAAAAGAGTTTGGAAAGAAGTATATCGTGTGCTTGTTCCTGGAGGGCGGGCATGCATAAACATAGCGAATTTGGGGCGTAAGCCATACATTCCATTGCATGCATATATTATAGAAGATATGCTTGAAATAGGATTTCTAATGCGCGGAGAAGTCATTTGGAATAAAGGTGCAACAGCTAGTTCATCTACAGCATGGGGGAGTTGGATGTCAGCAGCGAATCCAACATTAAGAGATGTGCATGAATACATTTTGATTTTTTCTAAGGAGAAGTTTTCTAGGAAAAATCCAAGTGGTAGGAAGAGTACAATAACAAAAGAGGAATTTTTGGAATTCACAAAGAGCGTATGGACGTTTTCTGCAGTATCTGCAAAAAAGATAGGACATCCAGCGCCTTTTCCAATAGAACTTCCATATCGTTGCATTCAGTTATACACGTTCGAAAGTGAAGTAGTCCTTGACCCATTTATGGGAAGTGGTCAAACAGCAATAGCTGCACTCATGACTAACAGATTCTATATAGGTTATGAAATTAATGAAGAGTACGTAAAACTTGCTAATAAGAGAATTGAAGAGATTCGTATGAAACTGGAAAATAATTTTCCACTTTTTGAATGGGCGAGGGAAAATAAGTAATAAGGCGAGTGTGCAAACTCGCCTTTTTGTTGATATTTATATCCCAACTATCAAATACTCGTTTTTCTCAGTCGAGTAATTCCCAACAATCTTTATCCTAATCGGCTTTTTAAAAATGGGTCCGTCGTAAACTACTGTATGATATTCGCCATTTTCACCTGAAAGGTCGATATTGAGTTTTTCGATAAGCTTTAATGTTTCACTTTCTTGTAGGTCTTTTCCAAGCAGTTCTTTGTATTCCTTTTTGGTTGCTATAATCTTTGCTTTAAAGCCTTCTTTCAAAAATTCTTCCAGCAATTTCTCCCTCGGTTCGAGCCATAATGGTTCTAACGCTGTTACATTATACGTTTTGCATACGCGTTCAACCCAATCTCTGTGTTCTTGTAGGTCGATATCTCCAAATATGCCTATGCCATTTTGCGCATGTTCCTTTAGAAATTCAAGGAACTCATGTTCGTAAGTTTCCCAAGTAGCACACCTTGTTATGGAGCGTGCTCCTATGCTCTCAGCCTGCGCTGTGATGATTTCTCTTGGCAAACCGTGTGCACGGGTATGAATGCAAGTTTCATCAAACATGGTGAAGAGAATGTCTACTTTTTTCAGTTCTTTTAAAGCTCTGTTCAGTGCTAAGGCGGAATCTTTTCCGCCACTCCATGAAGAGAAGATAACTTTGTCTTGTGTAAGCAATCGCGATACCTCCAAATCTTTATTCTTTACTTAAAAGTCTTATTCCATCTCTAAACTGAAATCAATGTATTTTACCTCGCTTGTGAGCCTTCCAATAGAGATTACGTCTATATATTCGCAGAGGTATTCTTCTATTTTATCAGGATTCACCCCTCCAGAAAGTTCGATTATCACATTTGGGTATTTTTCCTTTAATGCCTTTGCCACTCGACAAGCTTCTTGTGGGGAAAAATTATCAAGCATTACTATATCTGCCCCTGCCTCACATGCCTCAAACGCCATTTGCTCAGTTTCCGCTTCTACTTCTATATTTTTACTGAACGAAAGTACTTTTTTCACTTGCTTGACGGCTTCAGATACAGAACCATAAAGCTTTATGTGGTTGTCTTTTATCATTGCACAATCGGATAAGTTCAATCGGTGAGTATCTCCTCCACCATGAATAACCGCGAGTTTTTGCATTTCACCAACGAATGGAATAGTCTTTCTTGTTGCCGCAATTTTGACCTTTCCTTTTGTTTTTTCAACGATATTTCTTACCTTTGTTGCCACTCCGCTCATGAATGAGAGAACGTTTAAGATTGTGCGCTCACAGATGAGAAGGTTATAAGCATCTCCGGAAATCTTAGCAATTGAACCTTTTCCCACGACATCTCCATCTTTACATGAAAATTGAATAGTCAAGTTAAACCGTTTACATACATCTTGAACAATCTCCACACCTGATACAACAGCTGACGGTTCTTTGAGCAATATCTCTCCAGATACATTTTTACCTCTAAGTGGATACGATGCAAAATCTATGAAGTGCTCATCTTTTCTTATCAATTCGACTAATGCTTCGACTATTTTTTCAGACATTCTTCATCACCTCTTTACTTCTTTTGATTCAGTTATTTCAAGCATCCTTTCAATGGCTATTTTTGCTTTCTTAGCAATCTCTTCGTCTACAAGAACCTCAACACTTTCTTCCAAAAGCGACAAATATGTATTCTTAAGGTTGTTCTTTTTCATGTTGTAGCAAACCATACCAGTTACTGGGATAAATTCTCGCTCTGGATAGAGCTTTTTAAGTTTAGCTATCATGCCAATTTCGGTAACCACGATAAATTTTGTTGCCTGAGACTTTGCCGGATATTTTTCCATTTGTGAAGTGCTACCTACAAAATGTGCCAAATCTCTTATGTTCTTTGGCACTTCTGGATGTGCCATTATTTCAGCATCAGGGTGTTGGACTATAAGCTTTTTAATTTCTTCTTCTTTGATATAGTTATGGACATAGCAATAGCCTGTTTCTCCTGGGATCGGGATGATGTTTTTACCTGTTTTTTCCGCAACATACGATGCAAGGTTTTTGTCAGGACCAAAGAGTATGGTATCAGAATCAATAGCTTTAACAACATCAACAGCATTTGCTGAAGTGCAAACAACATCTGCATAGGCTTTAACTTCCGTTCGGCTGTTGACGTATACAACAAACGGAGCATTGTATTTTTCTTTGAACTTGATGACATCTTCCACTGTCAATGAATTTGCCATTGGGCATGTTGAGTGTCTAACTGGAACGATAATTTTTTTCTCAGGGTTGAGAACTTTCATAACTTCTGCCATGAAATCTACTCCAAGAAAGAGTATTTTCTTTGCATCAATTTTTGTAACCATTCTTGCCAACTGGAGTGAGTCACCGAGATAATCAGCGATTTCCTGTAACTCAGGAATTTGGTAATTGTGTGCTACAATAACGTATCCTTTTTCATCTGCAAGCTTTCTTATATCCTCAGGTCTTACACTCACTGCACTCTTCAACATACTTATCAACCTCCAATTCTAAATTTTTCTGTTCTCTTTTTCAATGCAGCGGCAAGTGATAGTGGGGCAAGATAGCTTGTTTTTGGATTGGGTGATGGTTTATTCTTATGGATGATTTTGTAGTCCCCAACGGATGAATAGATATTAATCTCGTGTATATTCTGGTCGACGTCTGGGTCTGCTACAATTCGTACGTTAACTTTATTAAAATCACCGACAGCGAGTGAAAGTGTAACAGAGACGTTTGTATTTTGAGGGAACTTGGTTATAGCTTCACGTGCGTTACCTGTGAATATTATTTGTTCTTGGAATACATTTTCAAGTCCGAATGCTTTTGGAGGTTTGCGTGTAATTAGTTCAACTTTTTCTATGAAATTTCTTATGGAGTATACGATGTCCAAACCTCCAATTGCTCCTGAGGGAACGTAAACTGTGGAATTTGAATTCTTCAACTCTATCATGAATTTATCGAAAAAGTCTTCGTCAGAAAAAGCTCCAGAACTAATGATATAAAAATCTTTTCCGCTTTTTAGGATGTCCACACCATATTGCTTAACAGCTTCCACACTGGCACATTCGACAACAACATCTGCTTCATTTGGAATGGTAAAATCATTCATTCTTTCACACGGAAGGTTTGTTTGAAGTACATCGTAATACCAGCATTTTTCAATGTGGTCCTTGAGCTCGTTGTATACAATATTTGCTATATTACCACCACCAATAAATAATATTTTCATTTTTAAATGCCCCCTTTTGGTCTTAAGTGTTGCTTTCATTTTCGCAATCATTTAACATAATTATACCTATAGTAATATGTGCTGTCAAATACTGTAAAGTAATGAATAAATGAAATAGATTCTTTCATTAAAACGGAACCAATTTTGAGAAGTAGATGTAGAATAGTGTTATATCCTGACTTCGAAATATATTTTGATGGTTATGAGTAGCACTATTCTCTCAATTTTCTAAGTTTCGATCACGGAAGGAGGGAATCGTATGGAAAAAGAGGAGGACATAGAATTAAGAAAAGTTGAATTGAGGAGGAGAAAAGCGCTTTCAGCTATTTTTAATACCTTACTTAGCTATGTTCTCGTCTGCGGAAGCGCATTTTTAACTTCGAACTCTCTGAAGAACTTTTTGCTATTTTTGGCTCTTATTTTTCTTGTCGTTTCCGTTGTCAAATTTCTTTTTGTGAGAGCTTATAGAATCTTTGCACTGATTTACTTGTTTGGATTCTTGTTACTAGCAATTTATAGTTTCAAGGTTATGTTTCCTACACTTATGCTCTATTACCTTCTCATGGCTCTTGCTCACATGTTGTATTTCAAGAAAACGAAGAAAAAAATGTTCTCCATTCTTTCATCGTTATCTTTTGTTTTTTCAGTAGTTGATGCATTGTTAAATCTTCTAGGTCTGCATTTTGCTAGTTTTCTCCTACTTTTAACCCACCAATTTCTCCTTGCGTATGCCTTTTCAAATGCATGGTACATAGATGCATTCTACTTTATACCAAGGCGAAAAGAATACATAGATGAGAATATTTTGTTAAATCGCGAAATCAATTTGCCATTTGAATTGAAACAACCAGCTCGGCTATTTAAAACGTTCGGAGAGATATATTCTTCCCCGTTTGTTGATACTGAAGAAACAGTTTATATCGTGTCTGCTGATGCAACGTTTTACAAGTATGCTTTCGATGGAACGTTAGTATGGGGCATTGAGCTTGGTTCGGAGAGTTTTTCAGGACCCTTTGCTGACAAAAATGGGAATTTGTACATTGTGGATAGCGGTGGTGAAGTTAGAAAGTATACAATTAATGGAGAAAGACTCTGGAGCTCTAAGATAGGGAAGACTCTAACTTTTTCAGCAGCACTGTTTGATGATAAGGTTTATGTGATGACTTTTGATGGAAAGTTATACGAAGTAGATTCGAACGGGAAAAAAGTGGTATTAATAGATTTGTCGGAACCAGTTGAAATTACCCCGATTGTGACAGAAGATGGAATATATGTGGTAACATATGAAGGTAAACTTTACAGATTTTCAGGAGATGGAAAGAAGATCTGGAAATTCAATGTGGGAAGTGTAATGTCTGCACCGGTAACGAATGGCAAAGGTAGTGTGTATGTATGTGGTTGCGATGGATATTTGTATTCACTTAATTCAGAAAATGGAAGTATAAATTGGGTATTTAAAACAAAAGAAATGATTAAACTCTCGCCTACTTTGGATGATATGGGTAACTTGTATGTTGGTTCTGGAAAGGAAGTGTTTTGCATAAATTCAAAAGGTGAGTTAACTTGGAAGGTTAAATTAGATTGTGAAATTTCCGTTTCTCCTACCGTTCTTTCAGATGGACATATATATGTCGGTTGCAAAGGTGGAGATTACTTTGCTTGGAGAAATGATGGGAGAGTTAAATGGTATTGGAAAATGATGACGGGAGTATACGCAAAACCTGTTATGTCCAAATCTGGAAGGTTATATGTAGCATGTACGGATGGAAATGTCTATTTGTTTGAGTGAACTTGAATAAGTTTACCTAGTTGGGAGGTGATATTATTGGATAGGACGGATATATTTAGGATCGGTAGTTGGAAATGGATAATAGTCAGTTTTGGTTTCACTATTTTCTTTGGTTGGTTCATTTTCGGATCGTACAGTACAAACGCTTATATTTCGATCGGGGAAAGAGGTATTGATTCCAAGTTCTTTTTGTCTTCAGAATATATTTCACGCTATGTAGATAAAGTTAGAGAAGCTCAACCAGAAAATTTTGTTTATTTGCATGTTCTTGATTCATTTTTTGCTTTGAGTTACTTTTTTTTTCTTATGATCATCATCTGTCAGAATTTTTCTTAGGCATATAGGAATGGAGAACGAATTTTTGACATTGTTGTCACTATTTGGTGGAATGTTTGACTTGATTGAGAACATATTGCTGATTTGTGTTGTGTTTTTCAAAGAGAAAGTCCTAGTCTACCTTAGTAGGCTTTTGATTTTTGTAACGCCCTCAAAGTTTGTGGCTTTATCCATTTCGGTTGTTGTTTTAGTGATAGGTATTTTTGTAAGTTTTTTTCAAGAAAGGAGAAACTAGAATGGAAACATTACGGATTCTGACGCTGAACTTACATACGTACCAGGAAGTGGTTTTCGAAAAAGGCGATACTTTAGAGATGTTTTTGGGAAAGTATAAACCTATACAGCAAAAGATTGCGAATTTCATTGTTGAGAATGATATTGATTTTGCATTTTTTCAAGAAGCTGGGCAATACATTGACGATTTATCAGACAAAGAAGTGTTTGGAATAAAAATTAAGAAGAGCAATTACGTGAGGATTTTATCTGAACTGATTGCTGGGAAAGAGTATTACTTTGCTTGGGACATTTCACACTATGGTTTTGGTGTGTGGGAAGAAGGGCTCGGGATTATTTCCAGCAAGCTATTTGTGGAGTTCGAAAGTAGGTATGTTTCTAAAGAGAAAGATTTGAGAAGTTTTTATTCAAGGAAAATTGTTAGGGCAAGAGTTAGAGATGGTGATGACTTGATAGATCTTTATTGTGTTCATCTAAATTGGAAAGAAGTGGGATTTGTGGAAGAATTTTTAAATTTGGTAAACTGGATTGAGGAAATTGGAAACGATAGATTTGTGATTGCGGGGGATTTCAACATTCCGTATGGTTCTGAAGAATATCAGTTTGTGATTAACACTAAAATTTTTGGAAAAAGATTAATCGATACCTGGGCTATTGCCAATCCTGAAAAACCTGCTCAACCAACTTTTCGGGGAGACATACTTTCAAAAGCAAGTGAACGGATAGACTATATCTTTATTCCGGAAGGATGGGAAGTGAAGATGTCAGAGATTGTGTTTGATAAAGAAAAAGTATCTGACCATATGGGAATATTTTGCGAAGTTTTTAATAAATGCAATAGCAAAAACAAAGGGGCTTAACGCCCCTTTGCATTTTTAGATTGTCTGAATCCACAAAATCTTTGCTTTCTGTTTTCCAGGGTTTCTCATGTAATGGATGCAATCACCTGAGTAATAGAAACAGTCTCCTTCATTGGCGCGGTATCTTTTTCCATCGATGTAGATATCAACGGAACCTTCGATAACGTAACCGAATTCATCACCATCGTGGTAACCTTCTTGTTCGGTTTGCGCTCCAGGTTCTAATTCAACAATCTTGGCATCGAGTTCCTTATCTTCTACAGCATCCATGAGGATTTCGATATTCACACCCTTTGGTAGGTCGTACACAGGCACACGTTCATCCTTTTTAAATATTATCTTTTTCTGTTCATCGGAGAAGAAATGCTTCAAATCTGTTCCCAGAACGCGTAATATCCTTTCCAATGTCTCAACAGATGGAGAGACTTTGTCGCTTTCAAGTTGAGAGATGAAACTTCTTGATAAGTCACATCGGTCAGCTAATTCTTCTTGTGTATAACCTCTTGCTAAACGAAGTCTTTTCAATTTACTTCCCAGTTTCATCGTTTCACCCCTAGTTGTTTGAATGTTCCTTGTGAACTTCAAAACCATTATACACCAAATCTCAAGAGATTTAGCAAGGACGAAAAAACGGCAGGAATACTCCTGCCGCAAGGGGGTGTGAACATGTCCTTTACTCTTCTCCGATGTATTTCTTAACAAAATTTGGAAGCGCAAATGCAGCTTTGTGAATTTCCTCGTTGTAGTATCTCAATGGTTCTTTGAAGTTTCTTACTTTTTCTGGGTTGTAGTCTTTTATTGGGTCCAAACCGGCTTTTGACGCATACGTATAGCTCCAAATTCCACCGGGATATGTTGGCATAAAGCCAAGGTACATCTTAACCAATGGGAAGTTGGCTTTGATTCTCTTGTAAGCTGTTGAACCCCATTCCCAGTCGTAAGTCATACCTTCCGTTTGCGCGCAGAGAATACCGTCCTCTTTAAGTGCTTCATTACACGCTTTGTAGAACTCAAGTGTGAAGAGGTGTCCGCCTTGGCCAGCTGTCGGGTCTGTCGAGTCGATGATTATAACATCAAATTCGTTCTTAAATTGTCTTACGAATTTTGCCCCGTCTTCAAAGACCAACTCTACTCTTGGGTCATTGAGTTTTGATGCTGTGTATGGAAGGTATTCCATAGCTGCTCTAACAACCATTTCATCTATTTCGCACATGACAACTTTTTCTACACTTGGGTGTTTCAAAACTTCTCTAACACTTCCTCCATCTCCGCCACCGATGACAAGTACTTTCTTTGGATTTGGGTGCATGAACATCGGTACGTGAACAAGCATTTCGTGATACATGAATTCGTCAATTTCCGTTGTCATTGTAATACCATCAAGTGCAAATACGCGACCGTAGAAAGTTGATTCAAAAATATCTATTCTCTGATAAGGGCTTTGAGCGGAATAAAGCCATCTGTTTACTTTCATAAATAATCCGCCGGGGTCACGAGAATACCATTCCATGTACAACATATGTCTTCCGGGTTTGAGTTCCATCTCTTCCATAGGCATTCCCTCCTCCTTTTCCTTATATTTTATTTAGCTTTCTCGCGTCATACAATTCACACGTATCAATTAAAGACTGACAACTGCCTGTTCGTTTTCGTCAACAACGGCTTTGTGAGATGCAGTCTCAGGAATGCCTATTTCGTCGTATCTGCCTCTTAAGTGTTCAACAACATGCACTCTCTGAGATTTGAAAACTTTCTTGAGATATGTGAAAGCCTTCCACGGATCTACATGGTCACCACATGTAAATAGGTCAACGGCTGCATAGCCGTATTCTGGCCATGTGTGAATTGTCAAGTGCGACTCACTTACAACAACTACACCGCTCACTCCATAGGGGAGGAACCGGTGGAAAGATGAGTTGACGATGGTTGCTCCGGTCTCGTAAGCTGCCTGTTTCATGTGAAACTCGATAGCATCGATGTTATCAAGTATTTCTTTGTCACAGTCGTAGAATTCCGCAATGATGTGTCTGCCCAAGCTTTTCATCGCAATCCCTCCCCGATAAAAGATTTTCTGAATGTTCACTTAAGTAGACATACTTTTTCCATATACATTGGCATGTCTATTTAAATGAACACAATGCGTCAGTATTGCGAACAATATTATATACCCTTTCTTAAGATTTTTTAGTTAAGATAATGTAACAGTTTGTGTAATTTTTGAGTGCTAAATGTGTGTTGAATAGAGAGGTAGATTATAATATTTTGCCTTGAAATTTTAAATAGAAGAATAGTTGAAAGGAGAGGTGGAGTGTGGACAGGCAAGAGAGAAACGCTATGATTCTAACAACTTTATTTATCACCGGAATTGTTGTCTCAAACGTTATCGCGGCAAAAGTTATTAAACTTGGAGTGTTTCTGTTTCCAGCATCGATTGTTAGCTACACTTTTACATTTATAATCGCAAATATGATGTCAGATGTAGTTAGTAAAGAGCGTTCAAAATTTTTAGTTTTCATGGGTTTCCTCGCTCAAGTGACTGCAAGTGGTTTAATTTTGCTGGGATTGTTTTTGCCATCGGCAGATATAAACAGAGGAGAAGCTTATCGGTTGCTTTTGGGAATTAATTGGAGGTTTACACTTGCTAGTTTGTCCGCATACGGAACTTCTCAGTTGTTGAATTACTATATTTTTAATTCTAAATTCTTCAAGAAAGCGTCTACTGCAAATTTAATTTCTGTTCTTGTTGCTCAATTTTTTGATACATTGATATTCACACTTGTTGCATTCATTGGTGTTTACGACGGTTTGTTCAATATGGTGTTGTCTCAGTATGTAATAAAGATTATAATAGTAGTGATAACCAATCCGATATTTTTGTTGACGAAAAAAATGAAAGGTTAAGACTAAAGTAATAGGAAAAAGGTTCCAAAGGAGTTGATAAGTTGTACATTTTTGAAACATATGGGTTAAAGGGTTCAAGGAATATGGCAATTGATGTTGCGCTTGGCCAATTGGCAGTCGAGTTAAACGATGTGATTCTTAGGTTCTATACATGGGAACATCCGACGCTCTCTCTTGGCAAGCATCAGAAGGCAAGCGATGTGGATTTTGATTACCTTGAAGAAAACGGATTTGATATTGTTCGAAGACCATCCGGTGGACGTGCAGTCCTACACTGGGACGAAGTGACTTATTCGATAATTATTCCTCGAGGTCATGAGCTTTTCAAACTTGGAGTACTTGAATTGTATAACCTGATTTCTAAAATCATCGTAGCTGGATTGAATAAACTGGGATATCCTGTAGAATTAACAACGGGAAAAAACAAGCCGTCCAGTCACATTTGTTTTCAAGTGCCTTCTGCCTATGAAATTACTTTGAATGGTACAAAAGTAGTCGGAAGTGCCCAAACCAGAACGCAAGATTACATACTCCAGCATGGTTCGATAGTATTAATCCCACACGAGGAAATCAAACATTGTTTTAAAAGCACAAAGAACCTTGATATACCTTTAATAGGGCTCTATGACCATGCATACAACGAATTTTCGCAGATAGTGGGAAGTTTGAAAAGAGCGTTTGAGAACTATTTTGGTAAAGGAACAGAATTTGACGAAAATTTGCAAACGAAGGTTTTGGAAATCAGCACGGGATTTGAGAAAAATTTCGTTGTTATGAAAGATGAAATTTTGGCAAAGGAATAGAGGGAAGTGGGATTATAGTCAAGGATGGGAAAAACGAAAACATCTTGATTGGTAATGAAACTCTTGGCATATTGTATGTTGTTGGAACACCGATAGGTAATCTCAAAGATATTACTCTTAGGGCTCTTGAAACTCTAAAAAGTGTAGATTTAATACTTGCGGAAGATACCCGAAGAACTTCTCATCTGCTCTCTTATTACGGTATCTCCAAACCTATGGAATCGTTTAACGAGCGAAATTCTTTCAAAAAGATGGACAACATAATTGGGCGTTTGAAATCGGGGATGAAGATTGCCCAAGTTTCTGATGCGGGAATGCCGGTGATTTCTGACCCAGGTTGGAATCTTGTTAGAAGATGTCATGAAGAGGGAATAAAAGTGGAGGTAATACCAGGACCAAGTGCTTTGACAAGTGCGGTAGCTATAAGTGGCTTTCGCGGAACTTATTTTTATTTTATTGGCTTTATGCCAAAAGATAAGAACAGAAGAAGGCTTCTGAGAAAAATCAAGGATAACGAATTGATTGAACGCTTTGCTTTTTTCGAAAGTCCAGAGAGGTTGAAAAAAACGCTGGAAGATGTATACAATATCCTTGGAGATTGCAAAATCTTTATCGCAAGAGAACTCACAAAACTACACGAACAGCACTTTTATGGAACGGTTTCTCAGGCATTGAAACATTTTGATAAAGTCAAAGGTGAGATAACGGTTGTTGTAGAAAAGTTAGAAGCCACACAAATTCCAGAAGGTGAGGAAAGCCAGAATTTAGAAACCGGTGAATAAATACAATAGAACCATAGGAGAGAAATTATATGCTTAAAATTGAGACAGGGGAATTGAAAGGCAAGACGGTCGATACTGTTCCAGACCCAAGAACAAGATATACATCAGCGATAATTCGAAGAAGTCTGGCAAACATGGTAGATTTTGAAGGAATGACTTGTTTAGACATATGCGCAGGTAGTGGTATTGTAGGTATTGAGATGCTAAGCAACGGGGCACAGCATGTAACTTTTGTCGATATTTCTAGTTTATCTATATCAACGATAAAAAAGAACATCAGAAAGTTAGGTTTAGAAGAAAAAGTTGATATAAAAAAAATTGATGCACGCCGGTTTTTGGAATCTTATACCGGCGTTTTTGATATTATCTATTCCGACCCACCATATGAACTGGGACTTGTTGATGAAATTACCTCGCGTGTTCACAATGTCATGGGAGAAGGTTCTCTCTTTATCCTTCAGTGTTCCAAAAGAGAAAAACCGAGTGAGAGTATAATTGAAAAACTGAGAGTTGTAAAAGAAAAAGACTATGGGGATACTTTGTTGATTTTCTTTGAAAAAGCATGAAATTTGGGAAAGTTGTGATATAATTAGTTAGGGGTGTTAAATATGCCACTATCGTTTGCAAAAAAAGAGAGAGAAGTGATAGAGCGCTTACTTGCTCTATCCAAAAAGACAGTGGAAGCAAGTGTTACGCTAAGAGAATTTTTTGTCTGTTATTTTGAAAAAAGGTGTGACAAAGCTCAGAGTTATTTTCTGAGTATTAAACGCATAGAACATGAAGCTGATGAGCTCAGGCGTGAAATAATTTCTGAAGTTTATAAGGGACTGTTCTTACCCGACATGCGTGAGGTTATCCACTCATTAACAGAATCTGTTGATAAGATTGTCAACAAATGTGAATCCGTTAGCAAGATTATAGATTACCAACGCCCGAATGTTCCTGACGAACTGAAGGAAAAGATGATTAAACAGCTGGAGTGTGCTGTAAAGGCTGCAGAATCGTTTGTAAAGGCAGTTGAGAAACTTTTTGATAATCTTGATGAAGTGAAACATTACGTAGTTGAAGTGGAAGGGTTCGAACACGATGAAGACGTGCTTGAAGAAGAATTGCTAAAATCGATATTTGGTAAAGATTTGCCACTTGCCGAAAAGATGCAGTTGAAGGAATTGGTAATAAACATAGGGGACATAGTTGATAGGACGGAAGACGCCTCTGATATATTGGAGGTATTGTTATTAAAGCTCGCGTACTGAACATGCGCAGTTTTTTGTTAATATTTTCTCTGACGTTTTTAATGTCTTCAACACTCACTTTTGCTCAAGGTAATGATGATTATGGAATCTACTACGTTTACTATAATACTATAGTCCCTGTTTACAAAACGCTTTATAAAATAGATCCCTTTTTCGAGTATACCAAAGTAGTTGAATATAGATGGAAAAGATCAGAAACAAGACTTGTAGAAATTAGAAAACCAAGAAATCAAGAACCTTCGGTAATCCTTATACACGGAATTGATCCTAACGAAATAAATGGAGAATGGACAAACTACAAAAATTACTTTGTCGATACTTGGAAGAGATGTTTACCGGAAGAATACGGTTTGTATATTTTTGTTTATCCATCTTTAGATATTCCATTAGAAGAAAGTGCGAAGAAACTTGTGCAAGAAATTCAAAAGTTAGCCTTAAGCACGGAGCAAAAATGTTTTAATTTCTACGCCCACAGTATGGGTGGATTGCTTTTAAGGTATGCGTTGCAAGATAGTGGTTTTAGGAACCACGCTGCAAAGGTGATTTTTGCTGGAACTCCTCATATCGGTTCGCCATTTGCAAATTTTATTGTAATGAACAAAAAAATATTAAAGCTTAGAAATGATTGGGATTATCTCAAAATGATTTTGATTAGCGCGAACTCGGTAGGAATATTTATAGAAGCGCCAAACTATGATTATTTGCTGTATGGAAGAGAGCATCCAGGTATTCCGGAAACTGTTGAATTTATGAATTTCGCAAGTGTAATAAAAAACAACAATGACCCCATTGTTCAGAATATCTTGAGAACAGAGCCTTTTTCAAGCGTAGTCATGATTTTTCTGAATTCGGTAAGCAGGGTAATATTTCCAGAAGGGGAATTTACAAAAAACGATGGCATGGTTCCGCTGATTAGTGCGACAGCTTTTGGTAAAAGTGAAATATTTGAAGGTTTTGACCATGCGGATTTTATTTTGAGTGATATAATTGTAAAAAAAGCCATAGAGTTTTTCTATACAATTGAGAAATCAGAGAAAGCTGTGTTGGAAAATTGAAGAAGAAGAAGGTGAGGTACGTTGCTATACAGAACTATTAAAGGTGCTAACTGGATTTTTATAGTTGCTATCAGCTTGTTCCTTCTCACTTCTTGTTCAATACCATTTGTTCCCGAAGTTCCGCCTGCAAGTTATTCAGTTGAGGCGGCGATAAACGTTATCGCAAATAAATACATGTTGTTAGATTCAGGATGGGTAAACGGATTTGGTGATATGGAACTTGGTGAAGGTAGGTATGCAACTTTTGATGGTGTAGATGGTTTTCTTATGGTCTTTAAATACGAAGACCCAGACCAGGCTAAAGCATCGTGGGACAAGATAACAAAAAGGTATGGAAACCCTCTTAGGTTGAAGTATTTGAAAATAAATATGGGGACTTACGGTGTTTTTACAATTCGGTTAGAGAACACAGATTTGTACAGTTGGTATAAAGAGAATTGGCTCTTTGTTATCACAGGTGACAAGATTGAAAAATTCGTGATGGACGTGAACAATATCTACAAGACCATAAGAACTGCAAGATAAAGGTGCGATATGAAATCAATGAATGAGGATAAGTCAAAAAAGATGAATGTCACAAAAGAAACGAAGCACATTGACTATTCTATAATCGGGGTAGACGAGGCAGGACGTGGACCATTGTTTGGACCAGTTGTTGCAGCAGCGGTTTATTTCGATGAAGGGGTTTATGTAGAAGGCATTGCTGATAGTAAGGCTTTGAGTGAAAAACAGCGCGAAGAACTTTACAATGAAATTTTTGCGCGTGCAAAATTTGGGTTAGGACTTGCGACGCCAGAAGAGATAGATTTGTACAACATTTTCCACGCTACTGAGCTTGCGATGAATCGCGCACTTAAGATATTGAGCCAATTTGTGGAAATCAAAAATGTCTTTGTTGATGGAAAGAATTTGAAATTGGAATTCCCTGCTGTATGTGTTGTTAAGGGTGATTCAAAAATTTACCAAATATCTGCAGCATCTATTTTGGCGAAAGTTACACGTGATAAAATCATAGAGAAATTCCACTTTCAGTATCCAGAATATAACCTGATAAAGCATAAAGGTTATCCTACACAAGAACATTTAGAACTTCTAAAAAAGTATGGTCCAACACCTTTTCACAGGTTGAGTTTCGAACCAGTGATTAGTTTAGTTTCAAAAAGTCTTCTTGATGATTGGTTTGACAAAGGATTAATTACAGAACCCAGATACAGACATCTTCTTAACTTGTTGGAGGTGGATCTCTTTGGTAACACGAGAAGAGCTAAACGAAAAGCCAGAAGCGAATGAACACAATCTGTTCGAAGCAAAGGTCTTAGATAAAGGTTTTGTACGTCTCGTTGATATGATGGGCGATGATTATGCTGCAGTCAAAGCTGCCCGCGTTTCATACGGTCAAGGTTTAAAGACCCCGGAACGTGATAAGGCCCTGATATTTTACCTAATGGAGCACGGCCATGAAACTCCATTTGAACATATTGTTTTCACTTTTCATGTAAAGGCTCCACTTTTTGTTGCAAGACAATGGTTTAGGCACAGAATAGGCTCGTTCAACGAGATAAGTCAACGTTACACAGAGATAAAAGAAGAAGAGTTCTATATTCCCGAAAATGTTCGTGTTAATGTTCCTGAGGACAGACAAAAGGCAGTTCCTGTGGAAGATGAGGGACTGCTGGAAAAAGTTAAGGATTTAATGGTAAAATCTTTTGAGGAAAGCTATAAGGTTTACAAAGAATTATTGAGTCTAGGTGTTGCCCGAGAACTAGCGAGAATAGTTCTCCCGTTGTCTACTTACACGCAGTTTTATTGGACAGTCAATGCACGGAGTTTGATGAATTTTCTAAACCTTCGTGCAGATTCGCATGCACAGTGGGAAATTCAACAATATGCGATAGCAATTGCAAGGATGTTCAAAGAAAAATGTCCGTGGACATATGAAGCCTTTACAAAATACGCTTACAGAGGTGATTTACTTGAAGCTTAAAGAAGTGTTAGAGCTTGTCGAAGGTAGAGTAGTTGCACCCGAAAATGCAGATTTAGATATAGAGATTTCTAAAGTTGCGGCTTCTGACCTAATGAGTGATGTTTTAGCTCTTTCTGAGCCAGGCTCTTTGCTTGTGACAGGACTTGCAACACCGCAATGTGTGAGAACTGCAGGTGTTGTGGGAATACCAGTGGTTTTAATTGTAAGGAATAGGGATATCATGCCAGAGACAGTAAAGGCTGCAGAACTTTCTGGTGTTGTTTTGTGTGTAACGAAAAAGGGAATGTACGAAGTTTGTGGTATACTTTACTCCGCAGGTCTTCAACCTGCTTATAACCGAAGTTGAAACTTATTTATTGCTTAAGAG
>Ga0224486_100188_pt1 | contig 26886 bp, 27 predicted proteins | sample TexhydDE_CT_test_FD_172013 | JGI IMG/M metagenome (GOLD analysis project Ga0224486, IMG submission 172013) | Fracking water microbial communities from deep shales in Oklahoma, United States - hydraulically fractured wells DE_CT_test ... | reverse complement strand
AAGAGCCTGCTGAGGAACCTGCTGAGGAGCCGGCAGAGGAACCGGCGCTTGTGCCTGAAGAAGTGCTTAAGGAAGCTGCACTTGATTTACTTAACAACATTCCTGACAACAACTTCATTATGGCTTCTGATGAGGCATTAAGCGTATTTGAGGAGAATCCGGGAGCAATTTTCTGGGTGGACCTTAGATCACCAGATGACTATGCTGCAGGACATATTGCAGGTGCTGTAAATATTCCATACGGAGAAATGGGTAATCATTGGGATGTTCTGCCAACAAACAGACAGATAATATTCCAGTGCTACTCTGGACAAACATCGGCACAGGTAACATCACTGGCCAATATGCTTGGATTCAATGCTGTTTCATTCAGGGGTGGAATGAACTTTGGATGGGCTCCATTGGAGCTTGGGGAAGATACCCTGGAGATGGAAGCCAATGAACTGCCGGAAGCAAGTGCACCGGAGCTTGACGAAAGAGGGCAGATCATATGGGATGCAGCTGTTGACTACTTCTCAGCTGACAACTATATAATCGCACCAGCTGACCTTCTGGCAATTGTGGAGGAGAACCCAGACGCAGTAACAGTTGTGGATATAAGATCTGCTGAGGACTATGCTGCCGGTCACATTGAAACAGCAATAAATATACCTTTCAAAGAGGTAGGAGCAAATATCGACCAGATACCTATGAACAGACCAGCATATGTAACCTGTTACACCGGACAGACTGCAGGTATCACAATAGCACCACTTAGAATGATGGGCTACAATGCAATCAGCCTTAACAGGGGAATGACTGGTTGGGATGGCGAAGCATTACCAAAGGTAACCGAATAACAAATAGGCAACTGAGATCTACTTAACAGGGGGTGAGATCTATGTCAAAACCCAAAATATTCAATAGCTGGATTTCAAGCCTGGCAATCGTTGCAGTTCTTGCCATCGTTGCAATTGGAATATACCAGATGGGAATACTTCCAGGCCTCCCTGAGGAGGAGTACACTCCTGTTGGAGGAGGGGAGGACAAACCATTTGAATTTCCATCAGTTGACAGTGCAAGCTGCGTGGCATGTCATACCAGTGAAGCAGTAATAGCTGCATCAACCTGGGTTGAGGAACAGCCTGTTGCAGAAGACACAGGTGGTTGAGGCGCCCCGGGACCACAGCTGGAAGCTGTGGAAATGTTCCTTGTATCACAGGAGTTTGTTGACTCCACTCACGGAAGCCTTGGCTGCATAACATGTCACGGTGGTGCAAATGAAGCTGACAAGGCAGTGGCACATGAGGGTATGGATCCATATCCATCCAGGAATTTCGATGCAAACTGCGGAGCTTGCCACGGAGAAGTAACCGATGTATATGCCACATCAATCCACTATAATCTACACGGCATGGAAAATGGTCTCACAGAATTCACTGATGTAAGCTCCCTGTCAGAATCTCCTCACCATGAGGAAACCTTTGACCAGGACTGCTTCAAGTGTCATGCAACCTGTGGTGACTGTCATGTAAGTAGAGCCAAGAATTTTTCAAATGGTCTTGTGGACCAGCATACCTTCCTAGGAACTCCATCAATGGAGGAGAATTGCTATGCTTGCCATAATGCCAGAAATGCCGGAGAGTACATGGGGATGGTAGGCTTTGGTGGAGATGCCCATTTTGATGCGGGAATGACCTGCATGGACTGCCACCCGGTTGATAATTTCCATGGAACAGGGGAAGAGACCGACAATATGTGGGAGGAGAACCTTCCTGCCTGCACGGATTGTCATGAGGACAAGGACCCAGAGGTTGCAACGGATGTTGAGCACAAGGTTCATGGGGACTCGCTGTCATGTCAGGTATGTCACGCCCAGGCAAACAACAACTGCTTTGAGTGTCACCTTGACCCAAATGAAGATGGGACTGCACTACAAAGCTCTTCAGAGAGCAAGATAATGTTCAGGGTGGGATTAAACCCCAACCCAACCGAGGAAAGACCATACAAATACGTAGCCTTGAGACATGTTCCCGCACAGGAAGCCATGCTTGATGTGGTTGGAGAGAACATGATGCCAAACTACGATGAAAAAACAAACTGGAAGTACTCACCAACACATAACATTCAGGCAAGTACTTTCCAAAATGAAAGCTGTGAATCCTGTCATGAAAATGATAGAATATGGTTAAGTGAAGAAGACTTCAGAGAGACAGATAGCGAGGCCAACTTCAAACTTATACCTGAAAGACCGCCTTCATTGGACCAATAGGAACAAAGGGGAGCTTGCTCCCCTTTTTTTTAAAATCAATATCAGGGGAGGTAGATGACAATAGATAAGTTCATCCGTAGATTGACCAGCCTGGGACTGGCCATAACACTGTTTATCTTCATAGCAGCCTATTCAATCATAGGAACCGTTCTACCTCAGGGGTTACAAAGGGAATTCTACATAGAGAGCTATCCCAATATGGGAAGCCTAATTACCACTTTTCAATTTGATCAGGTATATAGCTCATGGATCTTTCGGATACTGCTATTCCTGTTCATAGTGAATCTTTCAGGCTGTACTCTTAAGATACTTCCAGGACAGCTGAAAAAAATGAATAAGGACCATTTCCCCAAACCAAAACCGGATGGGGATAATTTGCATGCGGAAAACATGGATATCCAGAAATTCAGGAAAATCCTGGAAAAGAAGCGCTATGCAATAACGGAGGATGAAAAGGGCTTCAAGGCAAGCAAACACAGGATTGGAAATATTGGTTCTTCCATTACCCATCTTGGAATAATCATAATAATACTGGGTAGCTTCATAGGGAACATCTTTGCCCAGGAGGGCTTTTTCAACATGCTACCAGGGGATATAAAGGGTTTTCCCGAATATGGGTTCTCCCTGAGGCTGGATGACTTCAGACTTGGCTTCAGGGACAACGGCACTGTTGACCAGTACTACAGCGATGTTACCGTACTAAGACCTGAAGGGGAGGAATGGAGCGATACAATGTGGGTAAACAATCCCCTCAAGGTGGACAGGGTTGATTTCTTCCAGACCAGCTATGGCTGGGCAAGCAGCCTTTCAATTATTGGACCTGAAGGGGATGAGGAAAATGGTCTTTTAAGGAATGGGGAATCATATTTCTACCAGCCGGGTCACCTTACGGTCTATCTGTACGGATATTTTCCAAACATGACCCTGACCTCCCAGGGGGAGCCCCTTACAATGACTGAGCAGGAGCTCAATCCCTATTATGCCGTGATCCTCTATGAGTTTGGAAACCACGTGGCATCCGAGATACTTGAGCCTGGCCAGGAGCTTCAATACAAGGACTACACCTTGCTTTTCCAAGACTCGGAGCTTTATACAGGAATTACATATCGAAAGGATTTTGGATACATTTTCGTGATGATTGGAAGTCTTTTAATGACGTTGGGCTTGATTTTCTCCTTCTACTTCTATCCTAAGCACATACAGGTGGAGGAAAAGAGCATAAGGACCATGACCAGACAGAATACCTGGGGTTTTGATTACCAGGTAAGACAGCTGGTTCAACAATCGGTGGAGAAGGAGGAATAAGGATGGATCTGGTATATTTCGAGGAATTGATGTTCACACTTGCCTTTGTAGGCTACACCCTTTCAGCCATTCTCTTTTTCGTATTTGTGGCCTTGAAAAGGGATAAGGTGGGCAAGGGGGCAATCGGCCTTACTGTGGCTGGTTTTTTGATACACACAATAGCAATGGTCCTAAGGGTTATTGAGTCCGGCAGGCTTCCCTTTACAAACCAGTTTGAATTTGCAACCAGCTTTGCCTGGGGGATAGTGCTGTGCTATCTGGTGCTTCACTTTGCCTACAGGTTCACGGGAGTTGGGGCTTTTGTAATGCCCATTGCTTTCCTTGTGATGGGGTATGCCTCGATGCTTCCAAAGGAAATAAAACCACTTATGCCGGCCCTTCAAAGCGGGTGGCTCTATCTTCATGTGGGGACTGCTGTAATAAGCTACGGATCCTTTGCTGTGGCAGCAGGACTGGCGGCAATGTATCTTATCGGGGAGAGACAGAAGGCCGGAGGTGACGGAAGGACCGTGCTTCCAAATTCAGAGGTTTGCGATTACCTAAGCTACAGGGTAATTGCTTTTGGATACCTGATGCTTACCCTTGTCATTGTCACGGGAGCCATATGGGCTAAATATGCCTGGTCAAGATACTGGGCCTGGGATCCCAAGGAAACCTGGTCACTTATAACCTGGCTGATATACTCCGTCTACATCCACCTTCGCTTCAACAGAGGCTGGAAGGGAAAGCCTGCTGCATGGTTTGCAGTCATTGGATTCATAAGTGTAATCTTCACATTCATAGGAGTAAACAACATACTTCCAAGTATACATAGCTACAGATAGGTAGAGGACAGCTTAGGGAAACCGAAAGCTGTCTTTCCCTTATACATAGGAAGGAAATATTCAGATTCGGAAAACCATTCAAGGGGTAGATATAACCAGAGGTGATTTTATGGATAATTTTACTAAGAAAAAGATAAAAAAACCCAAGGAGCTGGTAGAGGACATCAAGTCTGGAGATTTTTCCGTTACAAAAAGGGAATTTGACCTGAAAAAGAGCAAAAAGACGGTCAAGGAACTGTCCAAGGATGGCAAGAGGATCAAGGGGAAAATTGACCAACTCAAGGAAGTTCATGAGAAGCTGGTGGAAAAGGACAATCCGGAGAAAAGAAGGTTCATAGAGAGAAAGATGCCTGGTAAAAGATAATTGAGAGATCAACTATGTTGGTCTTTTCTTTTTAGCCTGACAATTCCTACGGGTGAAACAAAGAGGTGATACATTGAAGGTTGCAAGAATTTACATCAGAACTCCTGACAAAAGCACAGTGAGCCTTCAGAAGGCACTCCTTGTAAAGGATGCGGGAATCCAGGGAGATAAAAACGCCAGGGGTGGAGACAGGCAGCTTTCCCTGCTTCCCCTCAAGGTAAGGGAGGATATTGAGAAGGGTATCGTCACAGGCCTTTGCCTGCCCAGGTTCACTGAAAACATAACCTACACGGGAGATTCCCAGCTGAAGGAGGGAGAACGGTACCTAATCGGGGAGGCTGTCATAGAGATCAGTGGCACCAGGAAGAGATGCTTCTCTGAGTGCGAGAACATTATCAAAAATAAGCCTTGTATTCTAGTGAAAACCGTCAGTTATGCAAAAATAATTTTAAGTGGCAATGTAGATGAAAACGATGAGATTCAGCCATTTACAGGGATGGAAGGCGATTGGGAATAGTGGGAAAAATGCAAATAAATTGATAAATTATTCTCAAATTATTGATTTATCAGAATAATTATTATAGAATTAGTTAGTATAGTCGTAGTATTAAAAATGATTTGAATATATACATTGTAGGGGGTGAAGCGATGGCAACAGATGCGATACTGGCGGTAAAAAAAGCTGAGGAAACAGCCAGGGAAATTCTAGAGGAAGCCAGCACCAGAGCAAAAAGATCAACTGAGGAGTCATCCCAGAAAGCAGAGGAAGAGTTTAAGAGGATTCTCGAGGAAGCAAACCTAGAGGCTGAGAACCTTAAAAAGGCTGCTATTGAAGAGGGAGAAGCCAAAGCAAAACCAATTCTTGAGAAGGGTAGTGCAGAGGCTGAAGAATTGAAGAAGATGGAAGGCGAGAAGCTGGAAAAGGTGGCTAATATAATAATTGAGAGGATCGTGAACAGTAATGGCAATAGTTAAGATGAACGAGTTCAGCTTATTTGCCTTCGATTCATCCAAGGAAGACCTTCTCCACGAGCTTCAGAAATTCGAGTATGTCCACTTTACAAACCTTGGTGTAGACGAAACCCTATCAGAACTGGGGTTGAAAAATGTCAAGGTGCCGGAAAGGATAATGGAAATTGACGACCAAATAAACAGGGTAGGAAACGGCATCAAGATACTGTCAAAATTCCACGAAAAACCATCCGGAATCAAGGCCATGAAGGAGGGTGTCAATACCTACACCTTTGATGAGCTGGAAGAAGAGGCACTATCCATTGATTACAAGGAGACCCTTGACGGGGTTGAAGAGCTTTGGGGTAGGATGGAAGCTCTAAAGCATGAGAAGGAAAAGGCTAGAGCCAGGTTTTTGGAGCTTAAGCCCTGGAAATCAATAGACCTTCCCATATCAGATATCAATGGAATAAACAGGGCTGAAATATTCACAGGTACCGTGCCCAAAAAGCTCAGGGATAGACTTGAAGAGGAAATGACAGGCTTCGAAAGGACCTATTACGAAGTTGTGGAAGAGGACAAGGACAACCTATATGTTGTTGCCATGTCCTATGGAGACGAAGTAAAGAAGGCAATGGACAGCCTAAGGAATACGAGTTTTTCCAAGGTTTCAATCCAGGGTGAGGGAAAGCCAGCCCAGGAAATGGAAAGGATAGATGAAAAGATCAGGGAACTGAATTCCCGGATGGAAGAGGTCGAGAAGGGGCTTAGGGCCAAGACCTCCCACATAAACAGTCTGGAGCTTGTATACGACTACCTTAGCAACAAGAAGCTAAGGGCAGCTGCAGCTGAGAACTTTGCATCAACTGACAACGTCGATGTCATAAAGGGCTACATACCTTCAGACAGGGCGGAGGAGTTTGAGGCCAAGGTAAAAGAGAGATTGGATAATATCTACTATATGGAAATGAAGGATGCGGAGAAGGAAAGCGATGATACCCCGATCCTTTTGAAGAATTCAAAATTTGCAAAGGCATTTGAATCTCTAACCGGGATGTATGCAATGCCTAAATACAGCGAAGTGGATCCTACGCCGCTTCTGGCGCCATTCTACCTTGCATTCTTTGGAATGATGGCTGCTGATGTTGGATATGGACTGATTATGCTGATAGGAACGCTGTATGTTCTCAAGAAGTTCAATCTGAAGGAAAACACCAAGCTTTTCGTAAGGTTTTTCTACTACTTGAGCTTTTCAGTAATAATATGGGGATTCCTTTATGGATCCCTGTTTGGTGGGATAATACCTTTGCCGGGATTGTTTGAGCCTGCTGAGGATTACAATTCACTTCTTATACTGTCAATCATATTTGGTTTGATCCACATATATTTTGCTCTGGGTATCAAGGCTTACGTCCTTGTCCAGAACGGGAAAACCAAGGATGCCCTATTCGATGTTGGATTTTGGTATCTGGCATTGACAGGAGCGATAGTTTATCTTCTGAATATAGTCATGACCCTGCCAGAGATTGTAAAGACAATAAGCTTCATAGTCATGATAGCTGGAATGGCGGGAATAGTTCTGACAGGTGGAAGAGATGCAGAAGGAATGGTAGGGAAGATAGGTGGAGGAATCTACGCACTGTATGGAATATCAGGTTATGTAGGTGACTTTGTATCCTATTCAAGGCTTATGGCCCTTGGCCTTGCCGGAGGCTTCATTGCCGGTGCTGTCAACATGATGGCTGGAATGGTTGCTGGAAGTGGAGTGCTTGGCTTTATCGGAGCCATTGTGATCTTCATCTTCGGACAGACATTCAATCTTGGATTGACGCTCCTTGGAGCATATGTCCATGCCATAAGACTTATCTTCGTTGAGTTCTTCGGAAAGTTCTACGAGGGTGGAGGAAAGAGATTCAAGGAGTTTAGAAGCAAACCAAAATATATCAATCTAAAATAGGTTAGGAGGAAATGTAAATGACATTTACTGAATTTATTGTTTCATATGGTGGGGTATTTTTCGCAGGACTAGGTATAGCGGTGGCTGTATTCCTTTCAGGGATAGGATCAGCAATCGGGATAGGGATTGTAGGACAGGCAGCAAGTGGTTTGATAATCGAGGAGCCTGAAAAATTCGGTCGTTCCCTGGTACTTCAGCTTCTGCCAGGTACACAGGGTCTTTACGGATTTGTAATCGGACTTTTGGTTCTTGGACAGCTTGATGCGGGAATGACTCTTGCACATGGAATGTACCTGCTTGCAGCATGTATGCCTATCGGTTTTGTTGGATGGCAATCAGCAATCGCTCAGGGCAAGGTTGCAGCTTCAGGTATCTCAATTCTTGCGAAGAACGAAGAGCATTCAACAAAGGGTATCATCTACTCAGTAATGGTTGAGACATATGCCCTGCTGGCATTTGTAATCTCACTAATTCTTGTAAACGCCGTAAGTTTCTAGAAAAAGTAAGGATGTGAAGCTATGTCAAATTTAGATAACCTTACCCAAAAGATTCTTGAGGATGCCAAAAACAAGGCAAGTGAGATCGTTGCTGAGGCGGAAAAGAAGAACAGGAGCCTTATCAACCATAGGGTAAAGGAAGCAAATGAGAGGAAGGAGAAGGTCATAGAAAAGGCGGCAGCAGAGGCACAGATGCTTAAGAGCAGAGTGATCTCAAGTGCTGAACTGAAGGTCCGGGATGAAAAGCTTTCTGCCAAGCAGGAGGTCATGGACAAGGTTTTTCAGATGGCAAAGGATAAGCTGTCAAACCTTGACAAGAAGGATTATCTGGACTATGTGAAGGCTTCTCTTGAAAAGATCAGGACAGATGGCAGGCCCACACTTCTCATACCAGTTGGTAAAATGGACCAGCTAAAGGGGCTTTCAGCGGATCTGGAGCTTGTGGAGGACCCTTCTGTCAAGTCGGGATATATACTTAAGGATGGAGAAATAGTTTACAACTATACATTTGATGCCCTGGTTGATGAGATCAGGGAGGACCTCGAAGGGGAGATAGCACAGAAACTCTTTGAAGAATAGGAGTGAGTTCATGGATAGAATGGAATTTACCCAGGGGGTAACCCGTACCAGAGTCCTTGAAACTAAGCTCCTTGACCAATTGACCATTGACAAGATGGTCGATGCAAAGGATCTTGAGGAGGTACTGAGAACCCTTGGAGACACACAATATGCAGGTGCAGTATCAGCTGTGGAAAAAGGCGAGGATTATGAGAAGATATTGTCCCATGAGCTGAAAAGGTCATACGACCTTATGAGGGAGATTTCACCACGGGATGAGGTTGTTGACCTGATGGCCCTCAAGTATGACTACCATAACCTGAAGGTCATGCTCAAGGAGCATGTGATGAAGAAGGACCTTTCCGACCTGTACGTTCAGGTGGGCACGGTTGATTTCAATAAATTGAAGGCCATGTTCAATGCTGAACAGATGAGGGATATCCAACCCGAATTCAAGCTGGCCATTGAGGACATCCTGGCTGATTATGAACATCACGAGGACCCTCAGAGAATAGAGATTCTTGCTGACAGACATTACTTCAAGCATCTCTACAAAATAGCAGACAAGACAGAGATAGACCTGTTTAAGGCATATGTAAAGGATTATATTGACTTTCTGAATGTTTCAGCCGCAATCAGGCTTAAAAAACAGGGCAAGGACCTTAACTTCTTTAGGGAAGTGATTCTTTTCAACGGCAACATCGAGAGGGACGACATACTCCTTACCATGAATGATTCGATTGATGTGATGATGAACAAGTTCAGGCATGCCAGAATAAGCAAGGAGCTCTTAAAGGGTCTTCAGGCTTATCAGGAGACAGGTAGGCTGTCCGCCTTTGAAAAGTACATGGACAACTACATGATCAAGCTGAACAAGGATTCCAAGTCCGTTACATTCGGACCGGAGCCCCTCTTTTCATATCTGGTTGCCAAGGAAATGGAGCTAAAGATATTGAGGATTATAATGGTTTCTAAGACGAACAATCTTTCACCGGAGGCCATAAGAGAAAGGTTGCGTGATCTTTATGTTTAAAGTGGGAGTAATTGGCGACAAGGATTCCGTTTTGGCCTTCAAGGCCCTCGGCGTGGATGTTTTCACGGTCTGGGAGGAAGAGGAAGCCAGAAAAACAGTGGATACCATGGCCAGAAATAATTATGGCGTTATCTTTATCACAGAGCAGATTGCCAATTTGATACCAGATACTGTGGATAGATATGACAAAGAGATAATCCCTGCGGTTATTCTTATCCCTAGCAACCAGGGAACCCTGAATATAGGGATGGACAGGATAAACGAGAATGTTGAAAAGGCCGTAGGATCAAATATTTTATAGAAAGCGAGGGCTTATCTTGAAAGTAGGGAAAATAGTAAAAGTATCTGGACCCTTGGTAGTTGCCGAGGGGATGGATGAAGCGAATGTATATGACGTAGTACAAGTATCCGACTTTAAGCTTGTCGGTGAGATAATAGAGATGAGGGGCGACAGGGCATCAATCCAGGTCTATGAGGAGACCACTGGAATCGGCCCCGGGGACCCTGTGTACACCACCGGAGAGCCTTTGTCGGTTGAGCTTGGACCTGGCATGATGGAGGCCATGTTCGACGGAATACAAAGACCTCTTAATGAGTTCAGGGAAAAATCAGGAGACTTCATGACCAGGGGTACCAAGGTTGATAACCTGGACAGGGAAAAGAAGTGGGACTTCACTCCTGCTGTCAAGGTTGGAGACAAGGTTGAATCGGGAGATGTGATCGGTACAGTCCAGGAGACAACCCTTATCCTGCACAAGGTAATGGTACCTCCGGGAGTATCAGGAGAGGTAACCGAAATAAAGGAAGGCTCATTCACAGTGGTGGAGGACATCTGTGTCCTTGATGGAGAGAAGAAGCTTCAGATGATGCAGAAGTGGCCTGTAAGAAAGGGTAGACCCTTTGCCAAGAAACTGAACCCTGATGTTCCATTGCTGACGGGGCAAAGGGTAATAGATACCTTCTTCCCGGTTGCCAAGGGAGGAACTGCAGCAATTCCAGGACCTTTTGGTTCAGGAAAGACAGTTGTCCAGCACCAGTTGGCAAAATGGGCTGACACTGAGATCGTGGTTTATGTAGGCTGCGGTGAGCGTGGAAACGAGATGACCGACGTATTGATGGAGTTTCCGGAGATCATCGACCCAAAGACCGGTGAATCACTGATGAAGAGAACCGTTCTTATTGCAAATACATCAAACATGCCTGTTGCCGCAAGGGAGGCATCCATATATACGGGAATAACAATTGCTGAATACTTCAGGGATATGGGATACTCGGTTGCCATAATGGCAGATTCCACATCAAGATGGGCAGAGGCCCTTAGAGAGATGTCGGGACGTCTTGAGGAGATGCCTGGTGACGAGGGTTATCCAGCTTATCTTGCATCAAGGGCTGCAGCCTTCTACGAGAGGGCAGGAAAGGTAATATGTGAAGGTTCTGACAAGAGAGAGGGAGCCATAACGGTAATCGGCGCCGTATCACCTCCAGGAGGAGATATTTCAGAGCCGGTATCACAGGCAACCCTAAGGATAGTAAAGGTCTTCTGGGGTCTTGACCATGCACTTTCATACAAGAGACACTTCCCGGCAATCAACTGGCTTAACTCATACACCCTCTACCAGACCAAGATGGACCAGTGGATGGCAGGAAACATCGACCCTGAATTTGCGAGAAACAGGGCAAAGGCCATGAACCTTCTTCAGGAGGAGTCATCCCTTCAGGAAATTGTTAGACTGGTAGGTAGGGATTCACTTTCAGAGGAAGACCAGCTGAAGCTTGAGGCCACAAAGTCATTGAGAGAGGACTACCTTCAGCAGAATGCATTCCATGATATAGATACCTTCTGTTCATTGGAGAAGCAGAACAAGATGCTAAAGCTTATACTTCAGTTCTACGACCTTGGAATGAAGGCCCTGGAAAAGGGAGTATACCTAAAGGACATAGAGCATATGCCAGTGAGGGAAAACATAGCAAGAAGCAAGTATATCGAAGAGGAAGAGCTAGACAAGATAGATGAAATAGGCGTAGAGCTTACACAGGCAATAAATAAACTCATAGAGGAAGGAGGTATCCTGGATGCGTAAAGAATACAATACCGTAAGAGAAGTTGTCGGACCATTGATGGTTGTCGACGGAGTGGAAGGAGTCAAGTACGAGGAGCTTGTTGACATTGAGCTTGGTACCGGCGAAAAGAGACGTGGTAGAGTCCTTGAGGTAAACGGCGACAAGGCCATGGTTCAGCTTTTTGAGGGATCCTCCGGAATAAACCTTGGAACAACCAGGGTAAAGTTCCTTGGAAAGCCTCTTGAGCTTGGAGTGAGCGAGGACATGATCGGCCGTATATTCGATGGTCTTGGAAGACCAAAGGATGATGGGCCAAAGATCATTCCAGAGAAAAAGGTGGATATAAACGGAGTACCCATAAATCCCGTATCAAGGGACTATCCAGAGGAGTTCATCCAGACGGGGATCTCCTGTATAGACGGCCTGAATACACTTGTAAGGGGACAGAAGCTTCCAATCTTCTCCGGATCAGGACTACCTCACGGAGAGGTTGCCGCACAGATAGCCAGACAGGCACAGGTACTGGGTACAGGTGAGAACTTCGCCGTTGTGTTTGCTGCAATGGGTATAACATTTGAGGAAGCCCAGTTCTTTATTGAGGACTTCACAAAGACAGGCGCAATTGACAGGGCGGTTCTTTTCGTTAACCTTGCAAACGACCCTGCAATCGAGAGAATAGCAACACCAAGGATGGCACTGACCTGTGCGGAGTACCTTGCATACGAGAAGGACATGCACGTGCTTGTTATCCTAACTGACATGACAAACTACGCTGAGGCTCTTCGTGAGACTTCAGCTGCCAGAAAGGAAGTACCTGGTCGTAGGGGATATCCGGGATATCTTTACACTGACCTTTCCACAATATATGAAAGAGCCGGAAGAATCAGGGGAAGGAAGGGTTCCATAACCCAGATTCCGATCCTTACAATGCCAGAGGATGATATAACTCACCCGATTCCTGACCTTACAGGCTACATCACTGAGGGGCAGATCATACTATCCCGTGCGCTTTACAAGAAGGGTATCGAGCCTCCAATAAACGTTGTGCCTTCCCTTTCACGTCTTAAGGACAAGGGTATAGGAGACGATAAGACCAGAGAGGACCATGCCGATACAATGAACCAGATCTATGCTGCATATACCTCAGGTATAGAGGCCAGAGAGCTTGCAACCATACTTGGTGAGTCGGCCCTTTCAGATGCCGACAAGGCCTTCGCGAAGTTTGCCGAAGCCTTTGACAACCAGTATGTAAACCAGGGCTATGATAACAACAGGAGCATTGAGGACACCCTTGACCTTGGGTGGGAACTGCTGAAGATTATTCCAAGAGGGGAGCTTAAGAGAATTCGTCAGGAGTATCTTGACAAATACCTTCCACTGGAAGACGAAGGGGATGAGTAGATGGCTGTTTTGAATGTTAACCCTACTCGTATGGAGCTCACCCGACTGAAGGCACGTCTGAAGACTGCCACTAGAGGTCACAAGCTTTTGAAGGATAAGCAGGATGAGCTTATGAGAAGGTTTATTGAGCTTATAAAACAGAACAAGAAGCTTCGTACCAATGTTGAACAGGATCTGAAGGATGCCTTTGACGAGTTTTTGCTTGCAAGTGCAGTAATGTCACCTGAAATGCTCCAGGAGGCAGTTGCCTTTCCAAAGGAGACCATAAGCGTCGATATCAAGAAGAAGAACGTAATGAGCGTTCACGTTCCGGTTATGAATTTTATCCGGAAGCTTGAGGGAGACGAGGGGAGCATATACCCTTACGGCTTTTCACAGACATCAGGAGAGCTTGACGATGCCATTTCCAAGCTTTACACCATAATGCCAGAGCTTCTTGAGCTGGCGGAGGTAGAGAAGGCCTGTCAGCTGATGGCTGATGAAATAGAGAAGACCAGACGTAGGGTAAATGCACTAGAGTACAGGACAATTCCCGAGCTTGAGGAAACCATCAGATTTATCCGTATGAAGCTTGATGAGAATGAGAGAAGTACCATTACCAGGATCATGAAGGTAAAGGATATAATAAACAAGGAAGCATAACAAAAAAGACAGTGGGGACGTTTCGTTCGTCATAAGACAGATGAAACGTCCCCACTGTCTTTTTATGCAACAATTGATAATATGTATCAATTGGGGGTAAATTTATATTGTAGGTAGCTGTCATAGAGTTTTAAGGAGTGGTGATGATGCAAAAGATAATACCACATCTATGGTTTGACAAGGAAGCAAAGGAGGCAGCGGAGTTTTATGCAGGACTATTTCAAGGTTCAGGAATAGAGGGCAGTGTAATCATAAAGGATACTCCGTCAGGTGACACGGAGATGGTCAGCTTCAGTCTGGCGGGCGTAGAATTTGAAGCCATAAGTGCCGGACCATACTTTAGATTCAATCCATCAATCAACCTCCTGGTAAGCTTCGACCATAAGGAGGAGCTCAGAAGGGTCTGGGAGGCTCTTTCTGAGGGAGGCGAGGAGCGGATGGCCTTGGGAGAGTATCCGTTCAGTGAGCTGTATTCATGGGTGGAAGACAGATTTGGTTTGAACTGGCAGCTGCTCTATGACAAGGAGGGCAGTGCATCCCAGAGAATTGTTCCAGTAATGATGTTCTCCAATGGAGTTTGCGGAAGGGTTGAGGAGGCCATTGAATACTACACTGATATCTTCAAAAATTCATCTGTAGACCTTATTAGCAAGTATTCTGAAGGTGAAGCACCTGATGGTAGGGCGGTGGTCAAGTTTTCATCATTCAATCTGGATGGATTTGAAATATCCGCAATGGACAACGCCATGGGTGCAGACTTCACATTCAATGAGGCATTCTCATTCCAGGTACTGTGCAGGGATCAAGAGGAGATAGACTATTACTGGGAAAAGCTCTCCGCCGATCCTGAAGCTGAGGTCTGTGGATGGCTGAAGGACAAGTATGGAGTTTCATGGCAGATAATACCCTATAACATGTCTCAAGTGATGCTTGATGGAAGTCCTGAGGAGAGGGACAGATATACAAAGGCCTTTCTTCAGATGAAAAAGTTTGATCTGGAAGACCTTGAGAAGGCGAGGCTGGGGAAATGACCCCAGCTTTTTTTTGCGGCAATGGGTTTAGCACAAACAAGACAGATGTACACTCTCTGGCTCCAGTTTTGGCCTGTAATTTTATAAAAAAAGCATCTAAAGATGCATTAATGAAGCTTTTTATGATACTCATATACGGAAATTTCATGATCTAAGAAAGTAGAAATTTCCTATTCGTAATTAGAAAGTGTTACCTATGTCCTGAACTCATACCAATGGAACTAGGTGATGCAAACCATTTTCTGTACAGATATCAAGTTTTAGGGTACCATTATTTTATAAGTTAATAATTATGGGACGGGGAGTGAGATATATAATGGATATCAGAAAGGAAATTGAAAAGCTTAAGGAAGAATTGGTAGTTTTAAGGAGGGACTTCCACGAAAATCCAGAGCTGGGATTTCAGGAGTTCAGAACAGGGGAAATAGTCGCTGAATATCTTGAGGACCTGGGACTTGAAGTCCAGAGAAAGGTCGCCAAGACGGGGGTTGTTGGATTGCTTAGGGGTAATTACTCTGGAAAGACCATTGCCCTAAGGACTGATATGGACGCCTTGCCTCTTGATGAGGAGACAGGACTCCCCTTCTCTTCCAAAAATAAAGGGGTGATGCACGCCTGTGGCCACGATGGACACCTGGCCATGATGTTGGTTGCAGCCAAGCTTCTATCCAAGAACAAGGAAAAACTCCATGGGAACGTCAAGTTCATCTTTCAGCCAAATGAGGAGGATGCCGGTGCTGAAATAATGATAGGGGAGGGGATTCTTGAAAACCCAAGGGTGGACGCTGCAATGGGTATGCATCTCTGGTCGCCAATCCAGTCGGGGAAAATAGGCATAGCGAAGGGCCCCCTGATGGCTTCAAGCTACTACTTCAAGCTTCTTGTCAATGGAAAGGGTGGCCATGGTGGAGCACCCCATACAACCATCAGCCCCATACTGTCTGGAATTGACATGATAAAGGCCTTGCAGGAAATGGTGCTTAATGAAACAGATGCACTAAAGCCTACAATAATTTCATTTGGGAAGGTGAATGCTGGAACCTACCCCATAATTATTCCAGAGAGGATGGAAATTGAAGGGTCACTGAGATGCCTGCACAGGGATACCCTCCAGATTCAGGAGAGGATGAGGGAAATCGTTGATGGAATATCCAAGGTCCACCGAACCACTTTCTCATTGGAGTTCAAGTGTGGAAACGATCTTTTGTACAATGATGAGGGCATGACAGGTCTGGCTGAACATGTTGCAGAAGGGATTGTGGGGAGGGAAAAACTGATCACTTCGGATATAAGCGTTATGCTGGGGGAGGATTTTGCTGAATTTTCCAAGATGGTTCCAAGCACCTTCATATTTTTGGGAACTGCAGACAGGGATAAGGGGACTGATTACCCCCACCATCACCCAAGATTCAATATCGATGAGGAAGTTCTTCCAATTGGGGTGGAGCTTTTAGTTAAGTCCGCCATTGAATTTCTACATGAAGATTATGCATTAAGTGAATAGGCAGAAAAAAAATAGCCTTTAAAATTATGGCCAGGAAATAATGCACTCCTGGCCTTTTTCAATACAAAAAAAGCATAACTGGAATATCGTTCCAATATATATTGTATTTTACAAAAATACAATTCGGGCTCAACATGATCGTCTTATCTGTAAAATTTTATGAAAAAAAATTCAAATAATCCTTGATATTCAATGGATACAAGCTATATACCCAACGCTTGAAAACACTTCAAAAACTGAAGAGTCTCTATTCATAAATTTCTGAAAATATTTCTTGACACATAAAAAGACTTACTGTAGTATCAAAAATAGAACAACGTTCTAATATATCAGAAAAGCTTTCAAAGCTGGTGGCAAAATAGTAGGTGTATTTCTTCAAATGACAGCTATAAGGTAGAGATGGAGAAGCTTTGATGAAAGTCTACATAATAATGGACCACCGTTCCAATAGATGGAATTAAGTTGAATAGGACGTTGGAAGTGAATGGTTATAAAAGAAGAGGAGGAGATTTAGGATGCCAAAGAAGAAAAGTGTGTTGGATCTGTACAAGATGAAGAAATCCGGAGAGAAGGTGGCTTGGATCACAGCCTATGACTATCCAACAGCCATGTTTGCAGAGGCAGCTGGAATGGATATGCTTCTAGTTGGAGATTCATTGGGAATGGTAACTCTTGGATACAGCGGAACAGTGCCTGTAACAATGGAAGATTGTATCTCTCACTGCCAGGCTGTAAGAAGAGGAGCTCCAAACACATTTGTAATTGGAGACATGCCTTTTGGTTCTTATCAGACATCTGACGAGGATGCAGTTAAGAATGCAGTTAGATTCCTTAAGGAAGCTGACGTTGATGCAATCAAGTTGGAGGGTGGAATAAGGGTACAAAGCAGAATTCGTGCAATCACTGACGCAGGTATAGCAGTATTTGGCCATATCGGACTTACTCCTCAAAGCTCAGGACAATTAGGCGGATTCAAGGCTCAAGGTAGAACAGTTGAAAGTGCAAGAGGCGTTATCGAGGATGCACTTGCGGTTCAGGAAGCTGGAGCAATGATGCTTCTTGTTGAAGCGGTACCACCTGAAGTAACAAAGTTCATTGCAGACCTATTGGAGATTCCAGTATACTCAATCGGAGCTGGGGACTGTGACGGACAGCTGCTTATCAGCAGTGACATGGTTGGTAAATTCCAAGCATTCACACCAAAATTCGTCAAGAAGTATGCAAACGTTGCAGAAGTTGAGACAAACGCATACAAGGAGTACATCAAGGACGTCAAGGAAGGCGTATTCCCATCAGATGAATACGTTTACCATGTAACCGATCCAATTGAGGAGTTTGACGAACTGTTCAAGGAATACAAATAAGAAGCAAGCAGGACAGATAACAGCTAGAATATTACAATTGAAACTACTTACTAACTGGAGGTATAGAGATGGCTTTTAAACAAATGATGGATTATATGCAAAATGAAATGAAATTTCCTATAAGGGATAAATATGACCTGCCTACATCAGACAAGACCTTTGAAGGTGGAGCTCATTACAGAATGGAAATCACAGGGATCGAAAGTGCCAACAACTTTGCCAACCTTGTTAAGGAGATTGACAAGCAAAAGGCTGTAGTACACAGAGTTATCGGCTTGGTGGGCGGTTCTGCCCTGATAGACAAGGCTGAATTGAAAGAGTATGCTCAGATATCAGCTGATGCAAAAATTGAGGCTCTGGTAAACCCAATGGCTTCAAGGGCATGGGATGGAGGAAACCAATACAAGACGCCTGAAGGATATGTTTCAGGAATGAGATTAAGAGGCCAGGACAACATGCGCCTGTGGCTAAAGGAATTTGATCGTTGCCTGAACGCTGGAATCAGAGGATTCCTGATCACTGATGAAAGTGTACTGTATACGGTTGTTAAAATGAGAGCAGCGGGACTTATTCCAGCTGAGACCAAGTTCAAGGTTTCTGTATTTGCAGGACACGGAAATGCAATAGCAGGTAAGATGCTTGAGGATATGGGAGCAGACAGCTTTAACCCATTGGCAGACCTTACACTTCCAATGTTCTCCGCTATAAGAAGCGCAACAAGTATTCCAATGGATGTATATATGAGTCTTGTTGATTCAATGGGTAATGTTCAAAGACATGTTGACGCAGACGAGATAGCAAGAATCTGTGCTCCAGTCTACTTCAAGTTTGAGCCTGGTAAGAATGAGATGGATATCTACAATGCTTGGCATGATGATGAGCCATTGGATAGACTTATACCAGTAAAGGTACGTATGGCTAAGATCGCCAAGGAATGGTGCGATGAAAGTGAACATAACCTGGTATTCAATGATTACAAAGAAGACCTATCAATTCCAAGACCATAAAGGCAGGTGTTAAAAATGAGTAATAATCCTTTTGAAACGGCTTTGACTACCTTAAGGGAAGCAAGTGAGCTTGCAAAGCTTGATCCCAATGTAGTGAAGTATCTATCAAAACCAAAGAGAATTTTCCAGTTCACCATTCCAATGAGAATGGACAATGGAGACTATGAAATATTTGACGCATACAGGGTTCATTACAATGACGCTCTGGGCCAGGTGAAGAATGGTTTGAGATTTGTACCTGACCTTGATCTGGACATTGTAAAGGCATTGGGCTTCTGGATGACAGTCAAGCACGCAGTTGCAGGGATACCTGCAGGCGGTGGCAAGGGTGGAGTCAAGGTTGACCCCAGAAAGCTTTCCGAAGGGGAGCTTGAGAGACTGTCAAGAGCATATATAAGAAAGCTTCCCGTCAAGGGAGCATGGGTTGACGTACCGGGAGCCGACATCGGAACCAGTGCAAAGACCATGGCTTGGATGCTTGATGAGTATGAGGAGATAAACGGCTTCCACAGCCCTGCAGCGATCAATGACAAGCCTGCAGAAACAAGTGGAACCCTTGGAAGCATGGAAGCTACAGGAACAGGTGCATACTTTGTGACCATGGAGGTTATGAAGGACAACAATATTCCCAAGGGTGCAACAATAGCAATGCAGGGATTTGGAAATGTTGGAAGAATTGCTGCAAGACTTTTGCACGCTGAAGGATACAAGGTTGTTGGAATAGCTGACCTTACAGGTGGAGTATACGACCCTGATGGTCTTGATATTCCTAAGCTTGAGGAATACGTTGCAGAAAACAAGAAGATCGAAGGCTTCCCATGTGAGAAGACCCTTGATGTAAACAGCGTTCTTGAGCTGGATGTGGACATACTTATGCCGGCAGCGGTTCAAAGTGTAATACACGAGGAAAATGCTGACAATATAAAGGCCAAGGTTATAATGGAATGTGCAAACGGACCTGTTACACCAGCGGCTGAGAAGATGCTCCAGAAGAAGGGTACCCTGGTGGTTCCGGATGTACTTACCAACTGCGGAAGCGCAATAGTTTGTTCCTTTGAAAGAACCCAGGGGCTTACAGATGACTATTGGGAGCTTGACAAGGTAAATGAGAAGCTTAAGGAGCAGATAACCAAGGCTTACAAGAATACAGTGGAAACTGCAGCAAATGAAAAGACATCAATGCGTAATGCAGCTTGGATCAATGCACTTAGAAAAATTGAAAAATCAATGAAAGCTCGAGGCTGGGTATAGAAAATGAGGGAAGAAGGCTTTCTGCATAAGAGAGCCTTTCTCCAGCCCTGGTTCTTTGGTACAATGGACCTATCACAATAGAAAATGTACTAAGAATTTTGGAAAGGGTGAATAAGATGGCTACAAACAAATCCCAGCATACACCAAAATATCCCGTATTGACCATAGACAAGGCTCTGGAGGTAATGGAGATTTTGGCCGAGGAAGGCTACCAGGAAGGAATGGGCGTCAGCGAGCTCAGCGCAAAGTTGGATATTGGAAAAAGCACCGTACACCGGATATTGGATACACTGGCGGCAAGAAACTATTTGGAGCAGGATCAAGAGTCCAAGAAATATCGTTTGGGATGGCGATTATTTGAAATTGGAAATGTGATTCCACAGCAGAGAAACCTTTATAATTTTGACATCAGTATTTTGCAGAAGCTATGTAACCAGTATCAGGAAACAGTAAATTTAGGAGTACGCGTTGAGGACAGTGTCGTTACCATTTCAAAGGTGAGCGCCAAGTCAAGTCTTATTGCCAACCTGCAGATAGGCGCCAGGGAATCACTCCACGCCACTGCAATGGGTAAGGCCTTGATGTCAGATATGACCAGGGAAGAGGTAATTGAAATCCTTGGGGAAGGACCCTACACAAAGTACACAAGCTTCACCTTCACTGAAATTGATTCGCTGATGGAGGAGCTAAGGAAGATCCGGAAGCAGGGATTCAGCATTGATGATGAAGAGTTTGCACCTGGACTTACCTGCATAGCTATGCCCGTTAGAAATTTCGACAACAAGATCGTGGCAGCTGTCAGTGTAAGCGGTGCAAGTATCCGACAGACATACAGCAAGATTGACGAAATTAAGGTAGGCTTGAAGGAAGCGACAGAAAAGCTGTCATATTTCCTGGGCTGGGAAGGAAAGATTCCTGAAACATCGGATACTAAATAAAGTCACATTAAGGGAGCTGACTTTTAGGAAATGGATTGGATCAAGGAGCAAAGTGAAAAACTTCAAGACGAGCTTGTTGAGCTTAGAAGAGATTTCCACGCACATCCGGAGCTTGGGTTTGAGGAGCATAGGACAAGTGGAAAGGTTGAGGAATACCTTCAGAAGCTGGGTCTGAAAACCCAAAGGGTTGCAGGGACCGGCGTGGTTGCAATGATTGAAGGGAAAGAAGAAGGGCCGGTTCTGATGCTTAGGGCGGATATGGATGCACTGCCCATTCAGGAGGAAAATACGGTTGGCTACACCTCAACAAATCCTGGAGTGATGCATGCATGCGGACATGATGCCCACATGGCAATGCTCTTGGGAGCGGCAAAGATTCTATCAGAGAACAAAGAGCTGATAAAGGGAAAAATAAAATTGGTTTTTCAGCCTAATGAAGAAAATGCAGGAGCTTTACCCATGATTGATGAAGGGGTGTTGGATAATCCCAAGGTTGATGCAGCGGTGGGTGTACATATATGGACACCATTGCCAACGGGGGTTGTTGGGATATCAGCCGGTGGAGTAATGTCCGGTCTGTATATCTTCAAAATAAAGGTCAAGGGCTACGGAGGCCATTCTGGTTATCCTGAAACTGCAATAGACCCAATAATAGCAGCATCAGATATTGTATTGTCATCTCAAAGGATACTTACCAGAGAGATAAGCGCAATGCGGCCAATAACATTGACTTTTGGTCAAATCATTGGAGGTACCAAGGCGAATATAATACCTGATGAGGTTATTCTCGAGGGGTCAATAAGAACCCTCTACGATGATGCGGGAGACCCTCCCATCTATCGATTGGAGCGTTTGGCAAATGATGTGGCAAAAACCCATGGCTGTGAGTGTGAGATTTCATGGGTCAGGGAGAATATTCCTCTGATCAATGATGAAAAAATGACTGACCATATGAAAAAGACTGCAATTGAGGTTGTAAGTGAAGACAGGGTAGTTCCATACAGAAGTATGGCAAGTGAGGACTTTTCTGAGTTTACTGCCAGAATACCTGGTGTTTTTCTCTTCCTGGGAACAGGAAATGAGGAAATAGGGACTCATTTCCCCCACCATAATCCAAGGTTCAATATTGATGAATCGGTATTGCATCTGGGAGTGGAGCTCTTTGTCAGGGGAAGTCTAAAATATCTGGAAGATTGTAGCAAAAATTAACAGAATATTAGAAATAGTTGCAATGTACCCAAAACATAGAAAGTACCAAAGTATGTTGTAATCCAAAATTCAAAGGAGGAAAGTAGGATGAAAAAAAGTAACAAGAAGTTACTGATGGTGTTGTTAGGTCTAATGTTAATGGGGACGCTATTACTTACAGGATGCGGTGGAGCTGAGGAACCAGCACCAGCGGAGGAGCCGGCACCTGCCGAGGAGCCTGCAGAAAACGGAGAGCCTGCTGAACCAACGGAAGCCAGTTTGGCTGATCTGATCACTTCACCAATGCAGCCAAGACTTGCATCAGAGGAGATCGAAGGTGACTTCATGACTGTATGGGCTGAAAACTATGGGGAGCACATGAGAGAAGTAACTGATGGAAAATACGACCTGGATGTTTATCCATATGGTACTCTTGGTGACACAAGGGATATCAACGAGCTGGCACAGCTTGGCGTGGTTGAGTACGTATTCTCAGACTATGCCTGGATAAGTTCATTTGTTCCTGAGGCACAGGTACTTGCACTTCACTACATTTGGCCAGAGGAAAGAATGCCTGAGACCCTTGAGTGGGTAGTAAAGAACGGTGAATTCATGGGCGTTCTGGAAGAGGCTTTCAGAAGAAACGGCCTTGTTCCACTGGGAGTACTATATGAAGGATGGCAGACAATCACATCAAACAGACCTATTGAGACTGTAGATGACATGAGTGGCTTCAAGGTTAGGATCATGGGGTCCGCACTGCTGACACAAAACTACCTATCATACGGAGCAGACCCAACGCCTATGGCATACGGTGAGATATACGGTGGATTGCAGACAAATCTAATAGATGGACAGATTAACCCAATATTTGCGATAAAGAGTATGAATTTCTACGAGGTTCAGGATTACTTCACACAGATTTATGCGGAGCCTTTCCTTGGAATTCCAGTTATAAACATGCAGCATTTTGATGGACTACCTGCAGAGGTACAAGAGGAAATGAGAACCTACTGGGCAGACGCTATAATTCCTGCAGCTGAGTGGATAGATTCTCGTCATGAAGCTGAGCTTGAGGAGATGCTTGCTGAGAGACCAGAGATAACCTACCATGAGGTAAAAGGAGCTGAGCTTGAGGAATTCAAGGAAGCTGGAAGAACAGTATATGAAGATTTCGCTGAAATAGGTGGACCACAAGGACAAGAGATTCTTGATGTACTTCTTGCAGATATCGAGAATGCCAAGGCGGAATTAGGGATCGAATAATCATATGAAGAAATAGGATTTCTGCAACCACCCAGGTGGTTGCAGAGGTTTTAGAAAGGGGTGTGGACATGAAAGACAAAGGATCATCCGGTCTCTTATTGGTCTATGAAAAGTTTGAAAGACTAGTGGAGCACTTTGAGGTATTCATATTATCTATATCTGTCTTTGCAATGGCCAGTCTGGTTATAGTGAATGTTATAGCCAGAACCTTTTACAGGAGCATCTACTTTGCAGAGGAACTAACTGAGGTATTCACAATACTCATAACCTTTACAGGAGTAAGTTATGCTGTTCGTAAAGCAAGGCACATTCGTATGGGAGCATTTTTCGATGCAGTGCCATACAAGATACAAAAGGTAATGATATTCATAATATGCGGTGTAAGCGCCGTTGTGATGTTCCTGCTCGCCAGCTACTCATATTCATATATGGACCAGGCAAGGGTAATGGGACACGTTACTCCAGCCTTAAGGATGCAGTACTGGTATACTCTCATTATCATTCCTGTGGGGTTCTTCCTGGCAGGAGTACAGTACCTTCGTACCATAATCAAGAATATATCTGAATATGATGTTTGGCTTTCACCTGAACAGCAGGGAGAATATGAGGCAGAGGAGCTGGCTCATATTGCAGAAGAATACAGTAGCGAAGGAGAACAGCTGTCAAAGAAACTGTATGAAGGCAAAGAAGTAACTGGAGAGGATGTTTCAGATGATTCCGAAGACGAGTTTGACACTTAGGGGGGAGGTTGCCACATGTTACTATTAGTATCATCAATGATTTTTCAATTACTGTTTGGCTTTCCCTTTATGGTTGTCCTATTGGGATCGCTGATATTATATCTAGTTATATATATACCGAATTTTAGCATGAATGTAATTATCCAGCAGGTGGTTACAGGAATTATTCCGCCATCACTGGTTGCAGTCCCTATGTTTATTCTGGCCGCGAACATAATCACTTCAGGTCAGGCTGCAAAAAGACTGATTAGAATGACCAAGGCCTTTCTGGGACATATTCCCGGAGGACTTGCAATAACAACAAATGCTGCATGTACAATGTTTGGAGCGGTTTCAGGATCAACCCAGGCAACGGTTGCAGCAATAGGTGGAACCATGAGACCAATGCTTCTTGAGGCGGGATATTCAAGCCCCTTCACCCTTGCACTGATAATCAATGCAAGTGACATAGCATTCCTTATACCACCGAGTATTGGATTCATAGTATATGGAGTTGTTACAGGAACATCAGTAGGAAAACTTTTCCTTGCAGGAGTTGGACCTGGACTTCTAATCTTTTTACTGTTTTCAATCTACGCATACATCTATGCAAAAAGACACAATATTGTAAGTCCCGCAAAGGCTACTAGAGAAGAGAAGATTGACTCAGTTAAAAGCGGAATACTTGTTATGGGATTTCCTGTAATAATAATAGGTGGAATCTACGGAGGTATCTTCAGTCCTACAGAGGCAGCAGCAGCTTCAGTTGCCTACGCATTGATCCTTGAAGGGCTTATCTATAAGACCATAAAGTTCAGTGACATGATTGACCACTTCCTACAGACGGGTGTAGTAACAGGAGTAGTATTTGTACTTGTTGGAGCGGGTAACGCATTCTCATTCCTTCTAAGTTTCCTGAGAATACCTCAGACCTATCTACCACCACTGTTTGGAGAGAACCCATCACAGCTGTATGTAATATTCATAATCGTAGCGGCATACTTCATTGCATGTATGTTTGTAGACCCAATCGTTGCAATATACGTACTTAGTCCAATATTTGCACCTTATGTACTTCAAACCGGTGTAGACCCAATCCTTCTTGGAGTACTTGTTGTACTGCAGGCTGCAATAGGATCTGCAACACCACCATTTGGCTGCGACATATTCACAGCACAGCTCATATTCAGGCGGCCATACATGGAAATAATAAGTCATACACCACCATTTATATTTATTCTGTTGCTTGTAACTGCACTTCTGGTTGCATTCCCACAGATAGCTCTATTCTTGCCAAACGCCGCATTTATCTAGGGCTGGTGGAAATATAGGAGGTATATCGGATGAAATATCACCGAAAGAAAGGGCAGGTAAGCTATGGAGAGGCAATAGGAATTATTCTTCTTGATAGCGAGGCGCCCTTTGTCCCTGGAGATGTTGCAAATGCAACAACATACGACTTTCCAGTAAGGTTCCAGAGGGTGGAGGGGCTGACTGTCCAGAAAATGATGGACCATGACAAGTCCAGTCTTGAAAAGGTAATGGAAGCAGCTGAGCTACTTAAAAAAGAGGGAGTAAGAGCCATAACCAGCGACTGCGGTTTTATGGCTCTTTATCAAAATGATATGAGGGAAAAACTGGAAATCCCGGTTTTCCTCTCCAGCCTATTACAGATTCCCTTTATTGGTGAAATCATTCCTCTCGGCAAGAGGATTGGGATTATCACTGCCAACGGTAGATCCCTGACGGAGGATGTAATAAGAATGTGCGGCATTGAGGATGTGGACAATCTAGTCATAGCCGGACTTGAGGATGAACCAAATTTCTCCAGTGCATTTCTTGCTGAGGAGGGCTTTGTTGACACCGATGAGGTGGAAAGGGAAGTGGTTGGAAAAGCCATTCAGCTTAAAAAGGAGAATCCGGATATTGGAGCAATCCTTCTTGAGTGCAGCGTCCTGCCACCATATGCAGAGGCTGTACAAAGGGCCACTGGACTGCCTGTGTTTGACTTTGTAACCATGATCAACTATGTGTTCTCAGCGGTTGTAAGGGAGTCGGGCAGAGGTTTTATGTAGGTTGAAACTTACAAATTACGAGGAGGGAAATATTTTTATGCATGTATTCAAGAAAGAGGAATACCAGGAACGCATTGCAAAGACCAAGAAAAAAATGGAGGAGTGGGGAATAGAGCTCTTGTTCGTTTCTCAGCCCGCCAACATGAACTATCTTACAGGCTATGATGGATGGAGCTTCTATGTTCACCAATGTCTGTTGGTTTCCCTTGATAAAGAAGAGCCTGTGTGGATTGGACGTGGAATGGATGCAAACGGTGCCAGAATAACCAGCATGCTTTCCGACGAGAACATCTACCAGTATGCAGATGATTACGTTCATTCATTGGTGAAGCACCCAATGCACTATATGGCCGATATAATCAAGAAGCACGGATGGGACAAGAAGGTTATCGGAGTTGAGATGGACCAGTTCTACTTCACTCACAGAGCCTTTGTGGAGCTTGAGAAATCCCTTCCAAACGCAACCTTCAAGGATGCAAACACCTTGGTCAACTGGGTTCGCGTAATCAAGTCCGATAATGAGATTGAATTCATGAAGATAGCTGGACAGATTGCATCAAATGTAATGAAGACAGCACAGAAGCACATAGCACCTGGAGTAAGGGAGTGCGACGTGGCCGCAGAGGTTGCCAAGGCCCAGTACAAGGGCGTTGGAGAATACAGTGGGGATTATCCTGCCATAGTGCCCCTAATGATGGC
>Ga0224486_100187_pt1 | contig 26892 bp, 24 predicted proteins | sample TexhydDE_CT_test_FD_172013 | JGI IMG/M metagenome (GOLD analysis project Ga0224486, IMG submission 172013) | Fracking water microbial communities from deep shales in Oklahoma, United States - hydraulically fractured wells DE_CT_test ... | reverse complement strand
TGCCCCTTTTGAGGCCCATGCTGGCCGTGGCCTCCCGGCCCTTCGACAGCCCCGATTATCTCTATGAAGTTAAATGGGACGGTTACCGGGTGCTGGCCTACCTGGACGGCGGCACCCTGCTGCGTTCCCGCAACCTGCGGGATATCACGGCCACCTTCCCGGAGCTGCGGGAGCTGCATAAGCACGTCCGCCACCAGCCGGCCATTATCGACGGTGAGATCGTCGTCTTCCGGGATGGCCGGCCGTCTTTTGCAGCCCTGCAGGCCCGGGGGCGGCTGGAGGATCCCGTCAGGGCCGGGAGCATGGCCCGGCGGTACCCGGCCATGGTGATGGCCTTTGACGTGCTCTACGCCGGCGGCCACTCCCTTTTACACGAACCCCTGCGCCGCCGCAAAGAAATCCTGGCGGAAATGATCATCCCCGGGGAGCTGGTGCTTGAATCCGGATTCGTCCTGCACCGGGGGCGGGACTTTGCCGCCGCCTGCGCTGCCCGGGGGCTGGAAGGAGCCATGGCCAAGCGCCTGGATAGTCCCTACCTTCCCGGCCGCCGCTCCCCCTGCTGGCGCAAGTTCCGCCATACCAGGGAGGCCGATCTGGTCATCTGTGGCTTCCAGCAGGGGCGGGGCCGGCGGCGGCTGGGCGCCCTGGTGCTGGGTGCGTACCGGGGCGAAGAGCTCGTCTACCAGGGCAAGGTGGGCACGGGGTTCTCCCGGCAGGAGGAGGAGTACCTGCTGGAGCTGCTCTCCCGCCTGGTCATTCCCGGGCCCGCCCTGGACCTGCCGCCGGCGGAGGCCGGCCGCACCATCCCGGTGAAGCCGGTGCTGGTCTGCGCCGTGGAATACCTTGAGCTGACCGCAGAAGGCCTGCTCCGGCACGGCAGTTACCGGGGGCTGCGGCCGGACAAGTCGCCCCGGGAGTGCCGCCATCTCCGGGAGTAAAAATTTGTTTTGGACTGTAACCACTGCCGGGGTTGCTCCATAATATGGTATCAAATAGTGAAGGGAGGACTCCAGATGGGTTATGGTTTAAGCGGTGCCGGCTCCAATTTTGCCCTGATCCTTTTCCTCATCCTGATCCTGCTGTTCTTCGGCGACGGCTTTTGCTATGGCGCTGCCAAATAAATCAGTTTTTAACCAACCATGAAAAGCAACCTTTGCTTTTCTTTATAAATTAACCAGAGAGGGGGGTATAGTATGGGCGGTGGTTCCTATCCGTACAGCCATTTCTCCTTCATCCTGTTTCTGATCCTGGTCCTGCTCTTCTTCGGGGATGGCATTTTCTGCTGGGGTGATCCCAGGTAGAAAGGGGTGCTTCCCCGGGAGAATTACATGATCACAGGTAAGGGGGTCTAAAATGAGCGGTTCCTACTATTACGGCCATTTTGCCTTTATCCTCTTCCTGATCCTGGTACTGCTCTTCTTCGGCAGGGGATACTTTTACGGGGTAGAGGCCAGTTAAACAGTTAACAGCACAGGAAAGGGCTGCCCGGTGCAGCCCTTTCCATTTTAAAAAAATTTTAGAGAAACTGGATGATGACGTTGTCGTTGCTGGTCTGGGGGGCCTTTTTCACCCGCACCTCCAGCAGCCCGTGGCGGTAAACGGCCGCGGCCGTTTCCGGCTTCACGGGACAGGGGAAGTTTACGGCCTGCTGGAATTCCTCCGCCGTTCCGGCGGGGAGCACGGTAATCTGGTTCCTGGTTTCCGGCAGCCTTTTAAAGCGGCGCCCCCGGATTTCCAGGCTGCCGGTCCGGACCGGGAGGTGCAGGTCCTCCCGCCTTTACAGCCCCGGGATCTCAATTACGGTGATGATTTCATCCCCCAGCTCGTAAACGCTGGCGAGAACGGAAGATGCCCGCCCCCGGCGGTGATCGGGATCTTCCCCGTTCATTGCCGCCAGTTCCGCCAGGTTGAGCAGGGAGGGCTGGATCTTTTTGAGTATGTTTTCCCGGAGGTGTATTTGCTACTAGACGGTTTTGAAGCCGTCGGGCTTCCCAAAAAAAGCCAATGATATACGCCAGAAAAGTGACCCGATCAGGCACAGGCAAGTGCAATTTTTACGGCATCTCTGGCAGCAAGATGTGGACTTGCTCTTGTGACGCTGGTGCTGGTTCCCCTGGCGGGACTGGTCTTCGGGCTGCTTCTTGCGGTGGCTATTACGGTGCCGTGACCTGGAACGAGCTTTTCGCCTACTGGCCGGGCGTTGCCGACGCCGCGCTCATCAATGCGACGAAGGGCACGCCGGAAGCGAAGAAGCTCCTGGCCAAGTACCCCTGGGCAAAGATCGTCGTTGATCGGAGCGGGAGGCTGGCGGTAGATTTCCGAGTGGATAAGCTTGAAAGCGGCGATGAGCCCGGGCCCTACCTCCGGCTGCGGGTTTTCATCGATCCGGCAACTAACATCCCTGCCGACCGTGTTCAAGCAAGTGCGGTGACGGCCAGGTTCAGATCAAAAACTTCTTAGGGGAAAATGTCACCGTTTTCTTCCTGCAGCATTTTAAGGAAAATTTCCACCAGGTGAGGGTCGAACCGGGTTCCTGCCCCTTGCCTGAGTTCTGTCATCGCTTTCTCTGTGAACGTGACTTTTTGACCGGGCCGGCCGGCAGTCATGGCCTCGTAGGCGTCAGCTATGGCAAGAATGCGGCTCAAGAGGTGGATTTCTTCTCCCTTTAAACCCTGCGGGTACCCCTGCCCGTCCCACCGCTCGTGGTGCTGCAGGATTGGCTCGGCCACCTGGTTCAGTGCAGGTGAGCACCTGGCAATCCTGTATCCTAATTCGCAGTGGCGTTTTACCTCTTCCTCTTCATCTTTTGTAAGAGGTTTATTTTTACGCAGGATGTGATCCGGGAGGCCCACTTTTCCAATGTCGTGCACCTCGGCCAGCAGGAGCAGGTTGTCCATCTCCCCCGTGGAAAGGCCTGCTGCCTTCCCCAGTAGCCCTGCCAGTTCCTTAACCCGCCTGGCATGCCTTTCGATGTGGGGGTAATTCCTGAAAAGCGCTGCCAGGAGGGAACGGCCGATATCGTACCTCTCTGCAGCACAGCGCTGTAACTTGTCACGGTACATTTCATCGTCTGCCTGCTTGTAAGCGTCGTAAACGGACCTGCGGGGGTTCTCCGTGACACCCACCCCGGCGGAAATGCTGAGCGGTACGACAGTGTGACCCATGTTGAACTTCTCCCGGGTTTCCATTAAAATCGAGCAGGCTTTCTGTGCAGCTTCCCTATCTCTTGCCGGCAGGATGACGGCGAACTCGTCGCCGCCTACCCGGAAGGCTTCTTCTCCGGGGAACACTTCGCGGATCAGGGCGGCAGCCTTTTGCAGCAACTCGTCCCCCTGCCTGTGACCCAGGCAGTCGTTGACCGGCTTCAACCCGTCTACGTCACACACAATGACGCTTACCGGCCGCACGCCCTCTTCATCCAGCTGGCGGATTTTTTGTTCGAAATAATTGCGGTTGTAAAGGCCGGTCAGGCTGTCAAAAATGCTCAGACGCCTGAGTTCTTCTTCCATTTGCTTTCGTCCGGTTATGTCTATGATCATGCAGAAAACCTCTTCCACTTTTTCGTCCTGCTTCACAGGGACCAGGGTTAAAAGCGCCCACCGCAGATCTCCCTCCGGCGTTTGAATCTGCCATTCCCCGGGTTCAACAACCTGACCGGTTTCCCACGTCCGGGTCAGGAGCTTTTGAAAATCGGCCGCCGGCCGGATTCGGGTGAACCAGTCCCCGTCCTTTAGCAGTGCACCCTGGCCGAGGATTTTCTGCACTTCCCGGTTGTAGTGTAAAATCCTTCCCTCCCGGTCAAAGGATAGGGCACCCACCATGGGCATGTTTTCGAAAACCAGCCGGAAGCGCTCTTTCAGCTTTCTGGTTTTCCTCTCCCAGATGTGGAGCTGCAGAATATTTGCCAGCCGCCCGGAAAACACGTCCAGCAGGCGGCGTTCGTTCTCCAGGAAATCTTCGTTTCTTTCCAGGTAAAGATTCCCCAGGGGAGGGCTCCCCAGTTCCTTAAGATAAACCCTCCCCGGATTCCGGTTCTGCCCGGGCCGTTCCTTGAGAACGTTTACTTTGTTCCGGCCGAAGCCCCAGGTATAGCAGGTGGACTGCCCGGTGTCGTCGTGGAGGACAAGGGCTGCCCGCTGGACCCCGAAAAGCCGCACCGCTTTTTCTATTACTTCATCGAAAAGGTCTGCTTCTGAACCGGGCCAGGCAAGCGAGGAAACCTCGTACAGAAAGGCCAGCTCCAGCGCGCCGGGGTTCATCACAAAGACGTCCCTCCCATGGCGATGAGGAAAGTTTTGTTGTAAAAGAGTGGGGGGCCGCTGGCGCAACTGCCCACTTCCCCAAAAGTCAGAAAACCCGCCACCGGCAACCCGCCCAGTGTATTCCGGATCGCTTCCAGTTCCCGGTCCGCATGTTCTCCCATTAACAGAGAGCGGGATACGCAGTTGAAGATCAGGGCGAACCCGGGAAATTTCACTGCATTCCTGGCCTGCACTGTTGCCTCGAGGGCCGCCCGGATAAGGCTTTCGGGACTGGTGTAGCGCATGAGGTAGGCCACGGCACGGTAAGGGACTTCTGTGACAAATTCAATCGAATCGTTTGCACCCAGTTTGAAAGGATCGCGGATAATGAATCTTCCGCTCAGATCCGGTACCCCCAGCGGGTGGCGGACGGCGCAGTCAGGAAACTCTTCGCCCGTTATCCCCCCGAGCCGGCGCGAGTAGACCCGAAAGGCCGGCTGCTCGTCAATTTCAAAGACAACCTTGCCCTTTGTCCTGGTGATGAGCAGCGGAGGACCGAAAGGCTCCCAGCCGTGACCGATGCCGGTAGCAAAGGAACAGCCGGCAACCAGGGCTGCCGCTACCGCGCCGCTGGCCACGCCGGTTTCGGTCATCTGGTAGGTCCTGAAAAAGCGCATGTTGTCCCCGGTTCCCCCGCCTGCATATGTAAACCGGGGGCCCAGTACGTCGTAAATACCGCGCAGCATGCGCGCAATGTTGCCCGCCAGGCCATCGGGAAACACAAATACAGTACCTTCTTCCAGAGTCTGTCCGCTTAATAGTCTCTCGGCCAGTTCCCTGCCCGTTTCGTCAGCCCGTTCGTTTAGCATTTCCACCAGGGCCGTTCTGGCCGTGATCCTTTCACCGGCGAGCGTCACCACTCCAACACCGTGTTTTTTGATCCCTTCTGCCGTGATGATTCCCGCTCCGGACGCGCCGACCAGTTTTGGGGTTCCCGTTTCGGCCACCACTGTTTCGAGGATTTCTTCCTGGTTGTACCCTTCGGTGGTAAACAGAAATGTGAGGGCGGGCGGTCCCGATCGGGCCACGGCGAACCGTGCCGCCTTCCTTGCGGCTTCCCGGGAGTCTGGATGTAAACTGTACCCCACACCCACCTTCATGCGCACAGGACTCCTCTCTTCTCCGGTTCGGCAACCAGACAAGGAAATTTTCTGCAAAGGTTTTAAAAACCCTTCCCGGGCCGTAACAAAAAGAGGAGTCCCTTTGCAGGCCGGGCTCCTCTCATCCTTGGGCTTCTTACGGTTCCTGCACTAAAACAAGCGCAATCCTGCCGGCAACCTTCATTTCGGTACCGGCTGATCATCCCACCGCGCCTTTAGCTCCCGGTCTTCGAGAAACAGGGAAGCCAGCAGTCCCCCCGTCAGGAGGATGGCTCCGATGAAAAATCCGTGGGTAATGCTGAGAGAAAAAGCATGTTTCAGCAGGGACAGGCGGGGATCGCCGGGCATCTGCATCAAACGGCCCAGGACCTGACCGGGATCAATTTTTGCCGGTGCACCGGGTGGCAAAAGGCCTGCCAGACGGTGACTTAAATCGGTCAAAACAATATTGCCGGTAAGGGCGCTGCCAAAAACGCCGCCAATACTGCGGAACAACTGGGAAGCGGCCGTAACTGTTCCCAACTCCGTGCGGCGCACGGTATTTTGTACGGCCACGGTAAAGGTGGGCATGGCTATACCCATTCCGGCACCGCTAATAATCATGCCGGCGACGACCATGGCGTGGGTGGCATCAACGGGCAGCCGCCCCAGGTAAAACATGCCGGCAGTGGCAACGGCCAGGCCGGATACGGCGAAGATTTTATAGTGCCGCAACCGGGAAATCAGTTGTCCGCTGACCACCGCTGCAATCATGACCGAAAGCATCATGGGCGTAAGCAATGTACCGGAGTATGTCGCGCTTACACCCGTCACGATTTGCAGGTACATGGGCAAATAAAGGGTAATGGCAAACATGCCCAGGGTAACTAAAAAAAGGGTTATGGTGGAAACAACGAAAATGTTGTTCCTCCAGAGCCAGGGAGGGAGTAATGGTTCTTCAGCCCGGCTGTCCGCCAGGGCAAAAAGGATACCGGACACTCCTGCCACTGCAAAACCGGATAACACACGGTGGGTGGTCCAGCTTAAATCCTGCTGGGCAAAGGTCAGTGCCAGCAACAGGCCGACCAGGGAAACGGTCAGCAGCAGGGGGCTCCAGATATTTATCCGCGGTTTTTCAGCTGCCCGGTGGGAGGGCAGGGCGTAAAACAACAGGATCAGTGATAAAAGACCGAAAGGTGTGCTGACATAGAAAACCCATCGCCAGCTCCAGTGGTCCGTAATCCACCCGCCGAGAGTGGGACCCAGGAGGGTGGCCAGGGCAAATACGCTCATCATGATTCCCTGCCAGCGTCCCCTCTGGGCCGGAGGGAAGAGATCCCCGATGGTAATGGTATTCATAGCCATTAGCATGCCGCCGCCCAGGCCCTGCACGGCCCGGGCGGTAATGAGCCAGTGCATACTATGGGCCAGCCCGGAAGCCCAGGAACCCAGTAAAAAAAGAGTTACCCCGGCCAGGAAAAAAGGCCTCCGTCCCCACAGGTCGGAGAACTTTCCGGCCAGGGGTACCACCACGCTTGAGGTAAGAATGTAGGCGGTGGCCAGCCAGCTGTATAGATCCAGTCCACCCAGATCGGCAACTATCCGGGGCATGGCGGTGGCTACCACTGTTTGGTTTACGGCAGCCGTCAGCATGGTAATCAGGAGGGCTACCAGGAGCAATCTTCTCTTATCGCCCTTTAAAAAAGTGAGCACTGAAGGATCACCTGCCATCCGATGTTAATCTAGTTACTTAAAAACATTAATTATTATATAACTGAAGCAAAATCCAGGCAATACTGTGCTCAATTTTAGCCCGGTACCGGTCCGGAGAACCGGAATCCCCGGTAGAGGTGATTGATAAATTGGTTAAAACCGAAGATAATAGTGATGGATGCCGGGAGGGTTTTACCTGGCAGTCCCATACTTCTATTTAAAGGAGCCATCGACGTGAAAATTCTTTACCTGGACTGCTTTGGCGGTATCAGCGGTGACATGATGCTGGGGGCGATGATAGATGCCGGCGTTTCCCCGGCGGCTGTTCAGAGCCAGCTGGAACTCCTGGGGCTGGAGGGCTACTCCCTGAAAATTTTCCAGGACAAAACCCGCGGTTTCCGGGGCACCAGGTTTGTGGTGGAGGTGGAATACGGCCACCAGCCGCACAGGACCTGGGAAGATATCAGGGGCATTATTGAGGACAGCAAGCTGCACCCGCAGGTTAAGCGTCATGCCCTGGAGATTTTTGAAAAGTTGGCCCTGGCGGAAGCCAGGGTGCACGGTGTCGAACCCCGCCATGTTCACTTTCATGAGGTGGGGGCGGTGGACTCAATAGTGGACATCGTGGGGACGGCCATTGCCCTGCACGAGGCGGGTGTGGGGAAAGTTTATTCTTCCCCTTTGCCTGCCGGTTACGGCACCGTGCAAACCCGCCACGGTATTCTTCCCGTTCCCGCACCGGCTACCGCCGAGCTTCTCCGGGGTTTCCCCATCCGGCCGGTGGATGTGGAAGGGGAACTGGTCACCCCTACGGGGGCGGCCATTGTTGCTGCCCTGGCCGGGGGTTTTGGCCCCCTGCCAGCGATGAAAGTGGAGAGCATAGGCTACGGGCTGGGAAGTAAAGATTACGGCATCCCCAACTTTTTACGGGTTTTTCTCGGCAGGGCCATTGAACAGCAGGTGGGGGAGGAGCAGGAGATTTCCGTTTTGCAGACCACCATCGACGATATGAATCCGGAGATCCTGGGGTATGCGGCGGAGAAACTGCTGTCCTCGGGAGCCCTGGATGTGTGGCTTACTCCTGTCTTCATGAAAAAAGGCCGGCCGGGAAATTTGTTGACCGTGCTCTGCCTGCCGGAGAAAGAAGGGGAGCTGGTGCAGCTTATTTTTGCCGAAACCAGCACCCTGGGCGTACGGAGGCGCCGGGAAAAACGTTCTTATCTATCCCGGGAGCATATCCTTGTGCAGACGGCATACGGGCCGGTGCGGGTGAAGGTTGCCGCCTGCGGCGGGGAGGCGGGCCGGCAGGTAAGCCCGGAATACGAGGACTGCCGCCGGCTCGCCCTGGAAAAGAATGTTCCCCTGAAAAAAGTTTACGCTTCGGCCATTGCGGCGGCCCTGGAGGTGCTGGGCTGAAATCCCCGGCATCAGGTGGGGCCTTTTTTACCGGTATCTTTACCGTTTTGCTCTTCCCCAGCCAGTTCCTCAGCCACCTCGAAGGCCATGGCCGGGGTGGGTTGGCGGGCCAGTACGGCCTCTCTAGCCTCCATTGCTGGCTTTACCTTTCTATCCTTAATAAAACCGTATACCAGGGAACCCAGGAGTAAAAACCCCGCGAAGCCCACCGCCGGGAACAGCGTGCCCACCAGGTTGGAAAAACCGAATTGAGCCAGGATAAAAGCAACCGCCCCTGCTGCCGGGGTAATCCAGCGGTACCGCGCCCTGGCCGGCCCGGCCAGCCTGGTGGCAAAGCCGTAAAGGCTGCTTACCGCCGTGGTGTAAATCTCGGCCAGAAGAATCAGGGTGTACACGGTGCGGGCCAGGGGTGAAATGGTGCCGGCCACGTAGATCATTGGTATTTCAAAGTTTGCCGCCCGGCCGATATGCGTTAAAATAGAAAGGTTGATGGCGGCGGCCCCCACTCCCAGGCCAATTCCTCCCAGAATGGCGCCTATTTTCAATCTCCGGGCATCGGACATGCTGCCCACGGGAGCAAGTATGGCCACTGAAAGCACCAGGTTATAGGAGGCATATAAAAGGGCAGTTAAAGGCCAGAAGGGTACCGGTGCCTTCCCCGGATTGGCGTAAACCCGGAGCGTGGAAAGGAGGGCACCCGGGTCCGTGGCGATGGTGTAAATAGCCACCCCAAAAACTGCGGCCAGAAGAAGCGGCACTACGAAACTGATGGAAGTAACCACTCCGGCAATCCCGGTAAGTACCGTTACAAGGGAAATAACGATCATTGCAAGGCTTCCCCAAAGAAAGGGCAACCCCAATTGTTCCGTAAAAATTGCCCCGGCTCCCGCGCCCATGGTCACCAGGCCGCCAAACAGGAAAAGGGTGATTACCCAATCTACGGCCGTACCTATCCATTTCCCGCCGGCATAACGCACAAGGGGCAGGTGGGAATCCGCGTGAAGCCTCCTCCCCAGGTCCAAAATCAGGTAACCAAAAAAAGCCAAAAGAATGGTTGTCAATACCAGTCCCAGTATTCCGGGCAGGCCAAAGTAACCGAAAAACTGCAGTACTTCCTGGCCGGAAGCAAAACCTGCCCCCACCACTGTTCCTATGTAAGTTGCGGCGATTGTAAAAACGGAAAGCTGCTTTTTCCTGGTCATATCCTTATTTTTAAATAAATGGCCGGGGTTTAAACGCTTAAAGATACTTTCCCCACAACATTACGGGAAAGGCTGGTTGTATACCGGTTTTCAGCCGCACATATACTAGAACGGGAAGGAAGGTGACCTTGATGACCGGAGTCTCCATCGGGACGGCCCGGCAGATAGATTTCTTGAAGTTTCGCCTGGGACGCGAAATGAAATATCTGGAAAAAGAGGGGCTCAAGGTCAGCTTGCAGGAGAGCTCGGCCGGCAGGTTTAATTTTGTCTCCTGCCAGGTTATGCCCGGTGGAGGGCAGAGGGAGGACATTCAGGATGTCTTTCACCGTCGTATTGCCCGGACGCTTTCGGAGATAATTCTGGGTCAATGGCAGCAGTGGTTGCTTAAAGATATAATCCGGGAGAACTATTATTATTTTAATGAAGAGGAACGGCAGAATATATACAGGTATGCCCTGAGCCATCTGGGCTACGGCAGGGACGAGCAAAACCCGGTCTACAAGCACTTTTTTAAGAAGAAAATAATGGATAAAATACTGGAATTTTTACGGCAGAACAACCAGATTATTGTGGAAGGTTTTATCCGGTTCCGCTTGAAGGATTATGTGGAAGAGCTGGCCCGGGCTGTGGAGAAGGCAGTGGACGATTTCCTGATGGAAAGGGAATACCAGGAATTCATCCAGCTGCTGAAATACTTTGTGGAAATTCAGGAGTCCCGGGTGGAGCTGGTGCATGTGGTCAAACTGCCCGGTGGAACATATACCCTGCTGGACGAGCAGGAGCAGGTTCTCAAGGTGGATTATCTGGAAAATTTATTTGTGGATCTTACCGACGGTGAAATTACCTATGAGGATATGCTGATCAGCACCCTTATTACCCTGGCACCCAGGAAAATTATTATTCATGATGCGGGTTCCGGACCGAAGAGTACCGTTATGGAAACAATCAACCTTGTCTTCTGGGGCCGGGTGCGGGAATGCCGTGGTTGCGCTTTATGTCAAAAGAAATAGTTTGTTGCCTGTTTTTTTTTGTTCTGGTATATTTGTTCTTGTACTTCTTTTTTTGGGCACAGCACCTGAACGGGGTGAGGGATTTGCACTGGACACAGGCCGTGCTGTTGCCGGTGGGAGGGGCGCTGATCGGGTGGGTGACCAACTGGCTGGCGGTACGCCTTCTTTTTCGCCCCTACAAACCTGTACGTGTGCTGGGCTGGACCATACAGGGTCTGGTTCCTAAAAGGCGCGGTGAACTGGCCAGGGTTATCGGCAGGGTAATCGAGGAGCAGTTGCTGCCCAAAAAACTTATCCTGAACTACCTGCAATCCCAGAAGTTAAGCGAAGAACTCATTTCTTCGGCAGGTACGGCAGTTCGTGTCCGGGTGATGGACAGGCTGCCCGGTTTTTTACCCCTGTCCCTGCGGCGTATTATTTCCGACGCCCTGGCCGAACAAATTATGAGGGAATTGCCCCCCCTGGTCGGGGAACTGGTGGAGCGTTTCGGGGAAAAGCTGGAAAAGGATCTGTCGCTGGCAGAGGTCGTGGAGGAGCATATGAATAATTTTTCCCTGGAACAGCTGGAGGAAGTGGTTGTTTCTGTCTCTTCCCGGGAACTGAAGCATATTGAGATCCTGGGCGGGGTGCTGGGGTTCCTTATCGGTCTTTTGCAGGTGGGTATATCCCTCCTGCCCGGTTATGCCTGGTAAAAATTGATGTTCCCCGGCGGGGCCGTGTTGACACGGCCGCAAAACCCAAATATAATAACGGGGAGATTATTCCTTCAAATATGGAACCGGTGATGAAGGGGAAGAGTAGGTCCACCGGGTGCCGTCTCCAGAGAGGGGGTGCCGGGGCTGGAAGCACCCCCGGTGGCAGGGACCGAAAACCACCCCGGAGCTGCTCGCTGAACGCCGCAGGTGCGGTTATTAAGCGGAGCCGGCGGGCGCCGTTACGGCCCATTGAGCGGGCTGGCCGGTTTATTTTGCCGGTTGGCCAAGCAGGGTGGAACCGCGGAATCTCTTCGTCCCTGAAAAGGGGCGATTTTTATTTTCCGGCAACTCGAACAGCGGGAATTAGGAATTAATGCTTGCGGAAAGGGGATCTGTTATGGTCAGGGTAACTTTAAAGGATGGTTCCGTGCGGGAATACGAAGCCGGTACCCCTTTGATGCGCGTGGCACAGGACATCAGCCCCCGGCTGGGCAGGGAGGCCCTGGTGGCGGCAGTGAACGGGCGGCTGGTGGACTTGAGCCATGCTTTATATGAAGATGCCACCGTTGAATTCTATACCTTTGATGACGAGCCCGGGCGTGATGCTTTCCGCCACAGTGCCGCCCATGTCCTGGCCCAGGCGGTGAAGCGCCTGTTTCCGGAAGCCAGGCTGGCCATCGGCCCGGCCATTGCCGGAGGGTTTTATTATGACTTTGATGTGGATAAACCCTTCACCCCGGAAGATCTGGAAAAAATTGAGCAGGAGATGCAGGCCATTGTAAAGGAAGACCTGCCCATCCGGAGGTTTGAAGTATCCCGGGAAGAGGCGCTGGAGCGTTTTTCCGCCGCCGGGGAAAAGTACAAGGTGGAGCTGATCAACGACCTTCCGGAAGAGGCGGTGATTTCCTGCTACCAGCAGGGGGAATTTGTGGACCTGTGCGCCGGCCCTCATATTCCTTCCACCGGCCGGCTGAAAGCCCTCAAGCTGACTTCTGTGGCCGGGGCTTACTGGCGGGGCGATGAGAGAAACAAGATGCTCCAGCGCATTTACGGTACCGCTTTTCCTAAAAAGTCCCAGCTGGAAGAGTACCTCTTCCGGCTTGAAGAAGCCAAACGCCGGGACCACCGGAAGCTGGGTGCAGAACTGGACCTGTTCAGCATTCAGGAGGAGGGGCCGGGCTTTCCCTTTTTCCACCCGAAGGGCATGGTCCTGCGCAACCAGCTGGAGCAGTTCTGGCGGGAGGAGCACTACAAGCGGGGTTATCAGGAGATCCGTACGCCGATAATTTTAAACCGCTCCCTGTGGGAAAGATCGGGGCACTGGGAGCATTACCGGGAAAATATGTACTTCACCCGCATTGACGGTACGGAATACGCCATCAAGCCCATGAACTGCCCGGGCGGCATCCTGGTGTACAAGAGCCGCCTGCACAGCTACCGGGAGCTGCCCATCCGCCTGGCGGAGCTGGGCCTGGTGCACCGCCATGAGCTTTCCGGGGTGCTTCACGGGCTTATGCGGGTGCGCTGCTTTACCCAGGATGATGCCCACATTTTTATGCTGCCCTCTCAGATCCGGGAGGAAATCATCGGGGTTATCGACCTGGTGGATTATTTCTACAGCATCTTTGGCTTCAACTACAAGGTAGAACTTTCCACCCGCCCCGAAAAGTCTATGGGTTCGGACGAGATCTGGGAGATGGCCACCACCGCCCTGGAGGAGGCCCTCAAGGCCAGGGGAATGGATTATAAGGTAAATGAAGGGGACGGGGCCTTTTACGGGCCGAAAATTGACTTCCACCTGGAGGACTGCCTGGGGCGTACCTGGCAGTGCGGCACCATTCAGCTGGATTTTCTCATGCCCGAGAAATTCGACCTCACCTATGTGGGGGAAGACGGCCAGAAGCACCGCCCCGTGATGATCCACCGGGTAATTTTCGGCAGCATTGAACGGTTCATTGGCATCCTGACCGAACACTTTGCCGGGGCCTTCCCCACCTGGCTGGCTCCGGTGCAGGTCAGGGTTCTGCCCATCGCCGACCGCCATGCCGACTACGCCCGGCAGGTGGTGGAACGGCTGGAAAGGGAGAATATCAGGGTGGAGCTGGACGCCCGCAACGAAAAGGTGAATTACAAGATCCGTGAGGCCCAGGCACAGAAAATACCCTACATGCTGGTAGTGGGTGATAAGGAGGCCCGGGAAGGCACGGTGGCGGTTCGCCACCGCGCCCGGGGCGACCAGGGGGCCCGGCCCGTGGAGGAATTTGTGGCCGGCATTCTGGAGGAAATCCGCACCAGGGCCATTGGTTAAACTACCTGTTTGGCCCGCGAAGCTCACTGGAGCGAGCGGGAGCCCAAACAGATAGTTGGAAAGTGGGGATAACTCAGATTTTCCCGCCCCTTGACGGGAGAGTTTTAACCATGATATAATTGCGGGGATAAAATTACCTGTTAAGAAGAAGCCATCCGCTTCTCACCCCATGACGCCACTGTACGGGCTGTCTCGGGGTTTTTATGATATGATTTTTATCATTGCTGTTTTAAAGCGGGTGGGATGCGCCCGTTTTTGTTTTTATCAAGTCCAGGAGGTGCATAAATATTACCAAAAATTTCCGGGTGAATGAGGAGATTCGGGCCAGGGAAGTAAGAGTGGTTGACCCGTCGGGTAACCAGCTGGGGATTATGCCTTTAAGAGAAGCCCTGCGGCTGGCCGAGGAACACCAGCTGGATCTGGTGGAAATTGCCCCCCAGGCCAGGCCTCCGGTGTGCCGGCTTATGGACTACGGCAAGTATAAGTACGAGCAAAGCAAGCGGGAAAAAGAGGCCAGAAAAAAACAGCGCGTTATTAACATCAAGGAAGTTAAACTGCGGCCGAGTATTGAAGAACACGATTTTCAGGTCAAGGTCAGGAATGCCGCCCGGTTTTTAAAAGAGGGCGATAAAGTTAAGGCCACCATAATGTTCCGCGGGCGGGAAATTATGCATACCCAGCTCGGCCACCAGCTTTTATTACGCCTGGCCGAGCAGGTCAAGGACTTATCCATAATTGAAAGGCAACCCAGGCTGGAAGGGAAGAATATGGTTATGATCCTGGCCCCGCGGCAGGATATAAAACCGGAAAGCAAGCAGGAAAGCAAGCAGGAAACCAGGCAGGAAATACAGCAGGAAGCTTATCAGGAATAGAAAGGAGTGGCATCCCTTGCCTAAAATCAAAACCCACCGTGGTGCTGCAAAACGGTTTAAGAAAACCGGCACCGGAAAAGTAAAACGCATGCATGCTTTTCACAGCCACTTGCTGGGCAAGAAGGCGGCCCGGCGCAAGCGCCGGCTGGCTCAGGCTGCCCTGGTTAGCAATGCTGATATGAAAAGGCTCAAGAAACTGCTTCCCTATTAGAGGCAACATTATTCGAGGAGGAGACGATTATGCCACGCGTTAAAAGCAGTGTGGTTTCCCGTAGAAGGCACAAAAAAATACTCAAGCTGGCCAGAGGTTACCGGGGAGCGAAAAGCAAGCTCTACCGGATAGCCAGGCAGCAGGTTATGAAATCCCTGGCCTATGCCTACCGCGATCGCCGGGCCAGAAAGAGGGATTTCCGCAAGTTGTGGATTGCCCGTATAAATGCAGCCGCCCGGATGAACGGCATTACCTACAGCCGCCTGATGAACGGCCTGCGCAAGGCGGGGGTGGAAATCAACCGCAAAATGCTGGCCGATCTGGCCGTCAACGATGCCCGGGCCTTTGGGCAGCTGGTTGAAGTGGCCAAATCAAAGATTGGCTCCTGACTCAATGATCCAGCGGTAAATTTAATTTCCGTGGTATAAACTAAGCATGGTGGCAACCATGCTTTTAATTTTTTATAGACTTTTTACCGGTACCTCTCTATAATATCTCTTATGGATGCACGGTTTAAGAAACCAGTTTAAAATTTTAAGTTCAAGGGACGGGAAGATCAATTTTATGAAGCTTAATTTTAATAAAGTGCGGCTGGATAACCTTAAGGGCTTTCCCTTAAATCTCACCCCCCCTCAGGTGCTGGTGCTGGGGTTCGCGCTGGTCATCCTGGCCGGCGCTCTGTTGCTTATGCTGCCCGTATCCAGCCGCTCGGGGGAAGCTACGGATTTTCTCACCGCCCTGTTCACGGCCACTTCGGCGGTCTGCGTGACCGGTCTGGTGGTGGTGGATACGGGTACCTACTGGTCTACCTTCGGGCAGGCGGTAATCCTGGGCCTTATACAAATTGGCGGGCTGGGCTTCATGAGTATGGCCACCTTCTTCTTTATCCTCATGGGCAGGCGTATCGGTCTCAAGGAGCGCCTGATCATCCAGGAATCTTTGAATCAGCTGCGGGTGGCCGGTGTGGTCCGGCTGGTGCGGGCTGTTCTCCTGTTTACTTTTCTTACCGAAGGTTTTTTTGCCCTGGTACTTTCCCTGCGTTTTTATTTTGATTACGGTTTTCCCCGCTGCTTATGGATGGGTCTTTTTCATGCCGTTTCCGCCTTTAATAACGCCGGTTTTGATATTATTGGTGGTTTTAGAAGCCTTGCCGGCTATGTAAGCGACCCGGTGGTTACCATTTCCATAACCACCCTCATTATCCTGGGGGGACTGGGGTTTGCCACGGTTATAGAGCTCTTCAACTACCCGCGCACCCGGCGCCTTTCCCTGCATACCAGGCTTGTGCTCCGGGTAACGGCTGCGCTCATTATCGGCGGCACCCTGGTTTTCGGCCTGCTGGAGTGGGGGCATATTCTGCGTGATTTACCTTTGTCCGGGAAAATCCTGGCCTCCTATTTTCAGGCGGTCACCCCCCGCACAGCGGGCTTTAACTCTGTGGATATCGGACACTTAAATGCAGCAACCCAGTTTTTCATAATCATTTTGATGTTTATCGGGGCTTCTCCCGGTTCCACCGGCGGGGGGATTAAAACCACCACCTTTGCCCTTCTAGGGATCACCCTGTGGTCTTTAGGTCGGGGGAAGGAGGATGTGGAGTTATTCCGACGCCGTATCCCGCCGTGGCAGGTCTACAAGGCCCTGTCGGTGGCCCTGTGGTCTATATTCCTGGTGATTACGGTTACCCTGGTGTTATGCATAACGGAAGGCGGTAATTTCCTGGCCGTTTTGTTTGAAACCGTTTCGGCTTTTGGAACTGTCGGCCTGAGCATGGGGATAACCCCGGACCTGTCTTCCGCGGGACGGGTGGCCATTATTCTGACCATGTTTGCCGGACGCCTGGGCCCCCTGACCCTGGCCTATGCCTTCGCCCAGCGCCGGCGCAGGACAGGTATCCGTTATCCTGAAGAAAAAATCATGGTGGGGTAGGGGTGGTCGGATAAAAGATGAAACAGTTTGCTGTTATCGGTCTGGGGCGTTTTGGCTCCAGCGTGGCCAGGACTCTGGCACGTATGGGTTACGATGTCCTGGCGGTGGATACCAATGAGGAGCGGGTTAACGCCATTACCGACGAGGTTACCTATGCCGTCTGCGTGGATGCCATGGATGAACAGGCCTTGAAATCCCTGGGCCTGCGCAATTTCGATGTGGTCATTGTGGCCATCGGCCAGGATGTGCAGTCCAGCATTCTGGTCACCGTGATGCTCAAGGAAATGGGTGTTCCCCGGGTGGTGTCCAAGGCGGTTACCGAACTTCACGGCAAGGTGTTGCAGAGGGTGGGGGCCGACATGGTGGTGTTCCCCGAACGGGATATGGGGGTGCGGCTGGCCCACGCCCTGGTCTCCAGAAATATTGTGGACCAGATCAATCTTTCTCCCGATTACAGCATTATTGAACTGATCGCTCCCCGTGAGTTTGTGGGCAAAACCCTGCAGGAATCGGCCATGCGCAGGGAATACGGTGTTACGGTGCTGGCCATCCGCCGGGGTGAGGATATTGTCATTTCCCCCGGTGCCAAACAGGTCATCAATGAAGGCGATATCCTGGTGGTCGTGGGGCGCAACGATAAACTGAGAAGCCTCGAGGATAAATTATGATCTCAAGCAAAAACAACCCGAAAATAAAATACCTGCGCCGATTGGCCCGCCGCCGGCAGCGGGAAAAAGAAGGCCATTTTCTCCTGGAAGGGGTGCGCCTGATAGAAGAGGCGCTTCGGTCCGGCTGGCCGGTTAAAATGCTTGTCTACACCCCGCCCCCGGGTGAGCGGGCCGGTGCCCTCCTTGAGCTGGCCGGGGAGCGGGGGGTGCAGCTTATGCCCGTGGACGAGGGGCTTTTCCGTGAGCTGGCCGATACCCAGACGCCCCAGGGAGTGCTGGCGGTGGTGCAAAGCCCCGGCTACACCCCGGAGGGGCTGCTTGCAGGCGGCGCTTCCCTCTTGCTGCTGGTGGATGGTGTACAGGATCCGGGCAACCTGGGTACCATGATCCGCAGTGCCAGTGCCGCCGGCGCGGGCGGGGTTCTCCTGCTTCCCGGAACGGTGGACCTGTACAACCCGAAGACCATCCGGGCCACCATGGGCTCTTTATTTCACCTGCCCGTGCTGGGTGTACGGGAAGGGGAAGAGCTGGTTGCCCGCTTGAAGGCTGCGGGCTTCCTGCTGGTGGCCGGTGTTCCCGCCGGGGGGCTTCCCCTGCCTGCCGTGGATATGACCGGCCCCACCGTCCTGGCCGTGGGCAATGAGGCCCGGGGGATTTCCCCCTGGTTGCTGCAGCGTGCCGACATCCTGGCCACCATTCCCATGCCCGGCCGGGCCGAGTCCCTGAACGTGGCCATGGCAGCTTCCATTATGCTGTACGAGGTTGTGCGTCAGCGGATGGCCTGCAGTGGGGGCGGGGGCAGTTTGGAGTAGAAAATTGTCGCCGGCAACCTGCCCGCGGGGGAGCTTAATTTTTCTGGAAACTTCCTTGTTTTAAAAAAAAGCTTGTGATATAATCAACTGCAAAGGGCCCCCAGAAAAAATGGAAAGGTCGTGGTTAAATGTTTTTAACCGCCGAGTTTTTTTGGAGACTGTTTGAAGCGACCGGTTCCATTCGCGCCTACATCCTGTACCGGAGGCTGGCTGTGCATTGAGGGATTTTGCAAGGATGCCTGAGAGTAGATAAAATATTTCACGGTCACCCCTTTCACACCAGGTTACGTTATGGGACGCATGGCGGTTTTAAATTCCCCGTTATGCACGTAAAGTTGAGGGTGTTACCGCAGGTGAGGAGAAATTCCGTCCCGAAAAAAGGGGCGGTTTTTATGTTTTGGGGGTAAGGAAGAAAGAAAAGGAGGACCAGTCTTGGAAGAGCAGTTACATAAAATGGCAGCCGAAGCAAAAGAAGCGCTGGCCCGGGCGGACAGCCCGGAAGCCCTGGAGGAGATCCGCATCCGTTACCTGGGTAAAAAGGGCGAGCTTACCAGGGTACTGCGGGGGATGAGCGCCCTGCCGCCCGGCGAGAGGCCCAGAATTGGCCAGCTGGCCAACAGCATCCGGGAGGAACTGGAAAAACAGCTGGCCGAACGCACGGCAGAGGTGGGGGCCAGGGTCAAAAAGATGCGCCTGGCAGCCGAGAGTATCGATATAACCCTGCCCGGGACGCCCTTTTTAACGGGGAAAAAGCACCCCCTGACCACCGTCCAGGAGGAGATTGAAGAGATTTTCCTGGGGCTGGGGTTTTCCATTGCCGAGGGTCCCGAGGTGGAGCTGGACTACTACAATTTTGAGGCGCTGAACCTGCCCAAGGATCACCCGGCCCGGGACATGCAGGACTCTTTTTTCATCGGGCCCGAGGTGCTCCTGCGCACCCACACTTCCCCGGTTCAGGTGCGCACCATGGAGCGTACTGCGCCCGCGGTGCCGGTGAAAATTATTGCCCCGGGGAAGGTCTACCGGCGGGATGACGATGCCACCCACTCGCCCATGTTCCACCAGGTAGAAGGACTGGCCGTGGACCGCCGGATAACTTTTGGCGATCTGAAGGGAGTGCTGGATGTCTTTGCCCGCGAGATGTTTGGCGGGAACACCAGGACCCGTTTTCGCCCCAGTTACTTCCCCTTTACCGAGCCCAGTGCGGAGGTGGACATTTCCTGTGTTATGTGCGGCGGTAAGGGGTGCCGGGTATGCTCCCACACCGGCTGGCTGGAAATCCTGGGCTGCGGCATGGTCCACCCCCGGGTTCTGGAAATGTCCGGCTATAACTCGGCGGAGGTCAGCGGTTTTGCCTTTGGCATGGGTATAGAGCGTATTGCCATGCTCAAGTACGGCATAGATGACCTGCGCCTGTTCTTCGACAACGATTTGCGTTTCCTGGCCCAGTTTTAGTGGAAAGGAGAAGGAATAAGCATTGCGGGTTTCATTTAAATGGCTGCAGGAATACGTGGATATACCTGTTAGCCCGGCGGAACTGGCCGACCGCCTGACCATGGCCGGCCTGGCGGTGGAAGGCCTGGAGGAGCCGGGGAAAGAAATCAGCAACGTGGTTACCGGACGCATTGTGAAAATAGAGCCCCACCCCAATGCCGACAGGCTGGTGGTCTGTCTCGTTTCCACCGGGGAACCGGAGCCGAGGCAGATCGTAACCGGCGCCACCAACGTCCGGGAGGGGCACGTGGTTCCCGTGGCCCTGGAAGGGGCGCGGCTGGCCGGCGGGCTGGTAATTAAAAAGGCCCGCCTGCGGGGGGTGGAATCCCGGGGGATGCTCTGTTCCGGACAGGAACTGGGTCTTGACCCCAAAACCCTGCCTGCCGACCAGGCAAACGGCATCATGATCCTCCCCGAAGACACCCCCCTGGGGGTGGACGTGCGCCCGGTTATCGGCCTGGATGACGTTATTTTCGACCTGGACCTTACCCCCAACCGGGGCGACTGCCTGTCCATGATCGGGGTAGCCCGGGAAGTGGCCGCCCTGCTGGGGCAGCCCCTGCGTCTTCCCCGCATGGAAGTCCGGGAAATACCGGGAAGTTCCCTGGAGGGACGGGTCCGGGTGGACATTCTGGAACCCGGCCTGTGCCGGCGTTACGTGGCCCGGCTCTTCACCGGGGTAAAAGTCGGGCCTTCGCCCCTGTGGATGCAGGAACGCCTGCGGGCCGCCGGTCTGCGTCCCATCAGCAATATCGTGGATATAACCAACTATGTCATGCTGGAGCTGGGCCAGCCCCTGCATGCCTTTGACTACGACAGGTTAAAGGACGGCCATATTATTGTGCGCCGGGCCCACCCGGGGGAAACAATAGTCACCCTGGACGGTTCCCGGCGAAAGCTGGAACCTGAAATGCTGGTTATTGCTGACCCCGGTGGGGCGGTGGCTGTGGCCGGGGTCATGGGAGGCCTGGAAACCGAGGTAACGGAAAACACCACCACGGTGCTGCTGGAGTCGGCCCATTTCCACCCCACCAGCATCCGCCGTACTTCCCGGGTTCTGGGTTTGCGTTCCGAGTCCTCAACCCGCTTTGAAAAGGGCATTGACCTGGAAGGATGCCTGGCTGCCGCCAACCGGGCCGCTTCCCTGCTGGTGGAGATCGGTGCCGGGGAAGTGGTAGCCGGTGCGGTGGATAATTATCCTTCCCCGGCGGCAAAGAAGACCATCATCCTGCGCCCCGAGCGGGTGGAGTACATACTGGGGGCGGAGATCCCCCGGGAGGAAACGGCCGATCTTTTAACCCGGCTCGGTTTTAAGGTGCAGGATGCCGGCCGGGACCTGCTGGTAAATGTGCCCAGTTACCGGGTGGACATCAACCTGGAAATTGACTTGATTGAAGAAGTGGCCAGGATCTATGGTTATGATCGCATACCGGCCAGCCTGCCCTACGGGGTTACCACCCGGGGTGCGCGTACCGGGGAGCAGGCGCTGGTCAAGCGCTTGAAGGAAGTGCTGGTGGAGTGCGGTTTAACCGAGGTGATCACCTATAGCTTTGTGAGCCCCGCTGTATTCGACCGGTTCAAGGTACCTGCGGACAGCCCCCTGCGCCGGGCGCTGTCATTGCAGAACCCCCTTTCCGTGGAACAATCGATTATGCGCACCATGCTCCTGCCCGGCCTTTTAGATGTGCTGGCGCGCAATTTCCACCGGCGGGTGACCAGCGGGGCCATCTTTGAGGTGGGCCGGGTTTTCCTCCCCCGGGAGGGAGAGGCCCTTCCCGAAGAACGCCCGGTACTGGCCGCGGCGGCCATGGGTCAGGGAGCTGCGGGTTGGAACAGGCCGCCCCTGCCTCTGGATTTCTACTACCTGAAGGGAGTTCTGGAAACGCTGGCGGCCAGGCTGGGACTGCCCGGCCTGCACCTGGAAAGGGAAAGGGAAAACCCCGCTTTCCACCCCGGCCGTACCGCCCGGGTCGTGGTGGATGGGAAAACAGTGGGGGTGCTGGGAGAGCTGCACCCCGATGTGCTGGAGGAATATGAGCTGGATGCCCGGGTGTGCGCCTTTGAGCTGGATCTGGCCGCCTTGCTCGCCCTGGCCGGTGGGCCACCCCGCTACCAGCCCCTGCCCCGGTTCCCCGGCGTGAGAAGGGATCTGGCCCTGGTGGTAAGCCGGGAAGTTCCGGCGGCCGACGTGCTGCGGGTGATCCGCCGGGCCGGCGGTAACCTGCTGCGGTCGGTGGAACTGTTTGACGTCTACGAGGGTGAACAGGTGAAGGAAGGCTGCCGCAGCCTGGCATTTTCCCTGCTGTTCCAGGCCGGCGACCGCACCCTGACCGATGCGGAGGTGACCGCTCAAACCGAGGCCATATCTGCCGCCCTGGACAGGGAGCTGGGAGCTGAGCTGAGAAAGTAGACGCCCATGACGCTTTGCGTTACTGCCGTTTTGCACGGAAGCGAGCGACATTGAGCCGAGCAGATGCCAAACTTAGCAAGACCGAGAGCGGAGGCGGGGCCGAGGGCATGGATGCCCGAGGCCGGCCCCTGAGGCATGGATGCCGAATGGGCCGGGAACCCCGCCGGAGCCCGAGGTCGAGCACTAGTTTGGCCTGCGAGGCGAACGGAGCGAGCGCGTGCAAACGGCAGGCATTCACGACAGAAAAAGTTGTCGCACCGGCAGGATTTTCTCCGGTCAACGGCGAAGGAGGTAAGTATTTGAAAACCAGGGGGAACGGCTATGGGCAAGCAGGAAACCCGGGTTGAGGTGGAGATTTTTGGTGAGTACTATATTCTGAAAGGCAATGAACCGGAAGAATACCTGCGCATGCTGGCCCAGTACGTCAATAAGAAGATACGCCAGGTGATTACCCGCAACCCCCGTCTGGGGTTGTCCAAGGCAGCACTGCTCACCGCCCTGAACATTGCCGATGAGCTGATGAAACTGCAGAAAGAATACGACGAGCTGGCCGAACTTCTGGAAATGGACAGGAAAGCAAAATAGGTTTTGACCGGTAACCGTCTGCCTGCCGGGGCAGGCGGTTTTTTTGCGGCGGGGCCGGGGGTAAAAGCGCAGGCGGGATGCCTCCCCGGTGCAGCAGCTGCAGGCCGGTTTGCAGGTTTCTTTTACCGGGGTGTACTATAATTAAGGGTATATCTGCCCTGAAACCCGGGAAGGGTGCCCCTGTGCTTGTATACGGTTTGCCGGAAGAAAAGATTCCTGTTATGCTAAATATGTCTGGCAGCTAAAAATAACTGTATTTTCCTGGGGAGATACTGACCATGCAGAATATGGAAATCTCCTGGGCTTTCCGGGAGCTGGCCGATCTTCTGGAATTTGAGGGTGAAGATTTTTTCAAAATCCGGGCCTACCGCCGGGCGGCCAGGGCCATTGCCGGGCTGGAAGAGCCGGTGGAGGAAATGTACCGGCGGGGAACGCTGGCCGGGGTTCCCGGTATAGGCAAAAACATTCTGGCCAAGATAGGGGAATTGATTGCCACCGGAGAAATGAAAAAGCTGCAGGAACTCCGCCGCAAGTGGCCGCCGGGAATCCTGGAAGTGATGGCCCTGCCGGGTATTGGGCCTAAAAGAGCGCGGTTTCTGCACGAACAGCTGGGGATCACCTCCCTGGCCGAGCTGGAAGAAGCGGCCCGGGAGAAAAAGGTACGGGCCCTCAGGGGAATGGGGGTTAAAACCGAGCAGGAGATCCTGCGCAGCATCGAGCTGGTACGCAGCCGCCGGGGGCGGATTCTTCTACCCCTGGCCCGGGAAATAGCCGGCGAGGTGGCCACCTTCATTCAGGACGTTCCCGGCACCCGGAAGGTGGCGGTGGCGGGCGGGGTGCGCCGCTGGCGGGAAACGGTGGACGAGGTCCGGCTGGTGGCGGCGGCAGAGGATCCGGAGCCGCTTTTGAACGCCCTGGCCGGTTACCGCCGGGTGAGGGAAGTACTGGAGCGGGGGGAAAACAGGATCCGGGTCCTGACCTGGTGGGGGGTGCCTGTGGAGCTGGAAGTGGCCGGGCCGGGTGCATACGGGATCACCCTTCTGCGGGCCACAGGTAGCGCCGAACACTGGCGTCAGCTGCAGGCCCTGGCCGCCAGAAGGGGCTTTTGCCTGGACGAGGTAAGGGACGGGCCCGGCAGTGAGGGGGTTGCTTCCGTCCCCCCGGTCCCCGGTGCGCCCCTGCCGCAGGAGGAAGAGGATATCTACCGCCGTCTGGGTCTGTGGCCCGTACCTCCCGAGCTGCGGGAAGGGCGGGGAGAGTTAGAGCTGTTTGCCGGGGAGAGCCCGCCCCGCCTCCTGGAAGTCCGGGACATTAAAGGCGACCTGCACGTGCACAGCGACTGGAGCGACGGGGCCAATTCCATCCTCCAGATGGTGCAGCGGGCCAGGGAGAGGGGCTACCGCTATGTGGCCATTACCGATCACTCCCGGTCTCTTACCGTGGCCCGGGGGCTGTCCCTGGAACGCCTGCAGGAGCAGCACCGCCTCATCCGGGAGCTGAACGAAAAGGAAAAGGACTTCCGCATCCTCACGGGGACAGAGGTGGATATTCTGGTCCGGGGCGGCCTTGATTTTCCCGATGAAGTCCTGGCGGGGATGGATGTGGTGGTGGCCTCGGTGCACAGTGGTTTTCGTCAGGACGAAGAGACGATGACCGGCCGGGTTTTGCAGGCCATCGAAAATGAATACGTGACCATTATCGGGCACCCCACCGGGCGCCTTCTGGGCGAGCGGGAAGCCTACGCCCTGGATTTGGAAAGGGTTATCGAGGCGGCAGCCAGGCACGGCAAGATCCTGGAGATCAACTCTTCTCCCGACCGCCTGGACCTCAACGAGCATTATGCCCGCCTGGCCAGGGACTGCGGGGTCAGGCTGGTGGTGAACACCGATGCCCACGATTTGAGGCGCCTGGATGAAATCCCCTACGGGGTAGCCGTAGCCCGCCGGGCCTGGTTGAGGCCGGAGGATGTGGTGAACACCCTGGACCTCCCGGATTTGCTGGAGCTGCTGGGTAAAAAAACTTGAGGTCGGGGGATATTATGGAGGAAAAAACAGTTGATTTTTCACGGGTTCTGCCCCGCTCCTTTTATGCCCGGGATACTGTTACAGTGGCCCGGGAATTGATCGGCCACTACCTGGTTCACGAGAGCGGTGAGGGGCTGACAGCAGGCCGGATTGTAGAAACGGAAGCCTACCTGCAGGGGGACCCCGCCTGCCACGCTTCCCGGGGGATGACCCCGCGCAACCGGGTGATGTTCGGCCCGCCCGGCCACGCCTACGTTTACTTTATCTACGGCATGCATTACTGTTTTAACGTGGTCACCCGGGAGGAGGGGGTGGGTGAAGCCGTTCTCATCAGGGCCCTGGAGCCGGTGGCAGGCATTGAGCTCATGCAGGCCAGGCGGGGGCGGGAAAAACTTACCGAGCTGTGCAGCGGCCCGGCCCGGCTGGTGCAGGCCATGGGTATCACCCGTGCGCATAACGGTTGCGATTTAACTAAAGGCCCGCTTTTCCTTTGCCGGGGGGATGGGAAACCTCTCCCGGTGGTCACCACCACCCGCATCGGGATCAAAAAAGGGGCTGCATTGCCCCTGCGTTTTTATCTGCGGGATAGCGCTTATGTTTCTAAAAAATGAAGTGCCCGTTTCTCCCTGCTCCTGGAAAAACCCGGACTATCCGGCAACCTGGAGGGCGCGGCTTAAAGCCTCCCCAAAACTTTTAGCCTTAACCTGCAGGCATTTTGCGGCAGGTACCTTAAGGGGATTTCTTCAAATTGATAGCTTATTTCCTTAAGCTCCACTCCATCTTCCCTTAGTTGCCAGAGGGCCATATCCCAAAGTTCCTGCTTTTCCACCTGAATTCGGCGGTGATGGGTAAAGAAAAAAACCTTCTCTATTTCTATCCCGTAGGGTGCAACAAGCACCCCCGCCCCCTGTAAGGTGGGGCCTGCGGGTGGCGGCAAAACCGGGTACCGGAATACCCGGGGAATCTCTGCAGGCGGTGCAAAGCACACCAGGGGAAGGGGACCTGGGAAAGGGTTCAGGGCATCGAGGGTTTCTTCCCATTTATGGGGGGCCGGTTTTTCTTTAAAGTATATTACGCAAGGATAGCTACCGGCAAGTTCTACCCCATAAAAATGCGTAAAGCCCGTCGCTAATTTGGGCAAATAACGTTCTGTAATACTCAATCTTACCCCCCTCTTATCGGGGAGAACAACAAAGATTTCACCCTGGCCGAGCCACCAGCTGCTCCCCAGCAGGTAGGAAGAAACACCGGCCTGCCAGGTCAACAGGGGAAAAGTAGTTGCCACGCGGCAGCTGGTCAAGGTACCATCACCTTTCAAAAAGTAAACAGGAGCTGATATGCCGGAACAGGTGAGCAAGTTTTCCAACCAGGACCGGAAAGATTTCACGCTTTCCAAAAGAAAGGTATTGATCAAAAGCGCATTTTCCCTCAAGAGAAAGTTTAAAACATTGTAATGGTATGAAGGATAAAAGGAAAATCTGCCCGGAAAAAGGTTTTCCGCCGCCTCTATTAGTTTTTGCTCAGGGCTGGAATCGATGGGAGAAAAGGCGGAGTTTACGGCAATGCTCTTAACCGGAAGCTCCGCCAGATCCGCCAGGGCTTTTTCCAGTTGAGAGCGATATCCGGGTTGGCCCGGTAAAGGCAAGTGAAAGCTATAGAGTTTTAAATTTTTTTTCTTTAGCAACTCACTTACCGGCGGCAGTTCGATAGGAGTGGAAGATAGGCGGAAATACCCTAAAGGGCTTTCTGTCCTGGAGAGCAGGTCCGTCAGGTCGGCTACAACAAGCACCCTTTCAACACCCGCAGGAATTATTCCGTTATTATACAGGAAATTATTGAGGTTTTCGGGATGGACCGCACCGGGACATTTTTCTTCTGCCAGCACAATTCCTTCCCGGCCAAAAAGCAGGTTTAATTCTTTTTCTTGAAAAATCAGGACAAGATTTCCCTTCACTGTTTAACACCACGCCTGGTCGGGATAATTAATGCGGGATAATTAATAGTAATAGGAGAAATATAGCTTTTCCAGCGGCTCGTATCCGGATTTATAGCCAAAACATTGGGGCCCCACTACATTGAGGGCTTTTTTGGTTTTAAGCTGGGCAGGTGCGGGCATGCCAATCACCGCTACTTCCATCCCCGGGCTTACGTCGTTATTATTTA
>Ga0224486_100185_pt1 | contig 27559 bp, 23 predicted proteins | sample TexhydDE_CT_test_FD_172013 | JGI IMG/M metagenome (GOLD analysis project Ga0224486, IMG submission 172013) | Fracking water microbial communities from deep shales in Oklahoma, United States - hydraulically fractured wells DE_CT_test ... | reverse complement strand
TTGTATTTTTCTTGACAAGTATTTAACTATTCTTAATGTTGAGAATTTTCTATGAAATCGCTTGCCTTGTAGCACTTTTATGTAGTATAATTTGTTCATGTAATTCACATATAAATCAAATAATAAGGAGGTTAGTGAATGGGACCAATTGTTGATTTTTTGAATGCAGTCATTTGGAGTAACGCATTAGTTTATCTACTTCTTGGAACAGGTTTGTATTTTTCATTAAGGACTCGTTTTGTTCAGGTAAGACTTGTTAAGAAAATGGTTACATTACTATTTGGTAACGTTGCATCTGAAACAGGTGTATCATCATTCCAGGCATTCGCACTTGCAGTTGCAGGTCGTGTTGGTACTGGTAATATTGCCGGTGTTGCAACAGCGATAGCAATGGGTGGTCCAGGAGCTGTATTCTGGATGTGGGTAATTGCCTTCCTTGGAGCAAGCTCAGCATATGTTGAGGCTGCTTTGGCACAGGTATACAAGGATGAAGTTGATGAGCAGTATCGTGGAGGTCCACAGTACTTTATTGAAAAAGGACTTGGAATCAAATGGTATGCGGTTGCTTTTTCAGTTTCAACCATAATAGCAATGGGATTCTTCCTACCAGGTATTCAGTCAAATGCAATTGCAGTTAGCGTTCAGAACGCTTTTAGCGTTGGACCAGCAATAACTGGTGGAGTAATAGTAGCATTATTGGCACTTATATTATTCGGTGGAGTTAAGCGTATTGGTAGAGTAGCAGAAAAAGTAGTTCCAATCATGGCAATTGTTTATATTGCTGTTGCATTGCTTATAATGTTGTTTAACCTTACAGAAATACCAAGAGTATTTGGTATTATCATTGGTAGTGCATTCGGTGCTGAGCAAGCTTTTGCCGGTATCGTTGGTATGGCAATATCATGGGGAGTTAAGCGTGGTATCTACTCAAACGAAGCTGGACAAGGTACTGGTCCGATGGCTGCAGCTGCAGCAGAGGTTGATCACCCTGCAGAGCAAGGTCTTGTACAGGCTTTCTCAGTTTACTTCGATACCCTGTTTGTATGTTCAGCTACAGCATTTATGATTATTGTATCAGGATCATACAACGTTTATGATGGAGATGCGATAATATTTGAAGGACTACCAGGAGTTGAATATGGACCTGCATTTACACAAAGTGCAATAGATACATTTATTCCTGGATTTGGTTCAGCATTCGTAGCGATTGCAATATTCTTCTTTGCATTCACTACACTGTTGGCATATGGTTACTATGCAGAGGTCGGTGTTGCTTATCTGTTCAAGAAGGGTAAAACCAGACATACAGTAATCACTGTAACAAGACTTGTATTCCTAGTTTCTGTATTCTATGGAACACTAAGCACAGTTGGAGAGGTTTGGGCACTTGGTGATGTAGGAGTTGGACTGATGGCATGGTTGAACGTAATAGCCATTCTTCTACTTTCAAAAACAGGTCTTCTTACTTTGAAGGACTACGAAGATCAACTAAAAGCAGGCGTCAAAGTGCCTACTTTTGATCCTGAAAAACTTGGAATTAAAAATGCTGAAACTTGGAAAGGCATCAACGCCAGAAAAGCCAAGCAAAACGCGTAAGTTTAAGCTTATTGAATTATATGTGTAATTACATGGGATAACTATAAAAATGACGTCACTTATCAAAGGATAGGTGGCGTCATTTTTTCTTTTACTTAATAAAGTTTTTAAGATACAAGTCACTTGACCTTGTCATCTCAAGGGAGAAGTCTGTCATGTACTTGCGGTTGCAGAACTTTTTTATGTAATCATCAAAGTCAAAATCCTCCTGGTCCTCCCTTTCCTTGAACATCTCCCTGTGCTCCTCGCCACTCAAACGCCTGTAATAATTTTCATGCACAATAAATTTTCTGTTGAACCTTTTAGGCTTTAAACGATTTTTTTGCTGCTCTGTGGGATATCCCATCACAAGCATTGATATCGGAACTACGTATTCATCAAGGCCAAGGAGTTCAACAACCTCCTCTTTATTTTCCAGGATATCTCCAATATAGCAGGATCCGAGTCCAAAGGACTCTGCAGCTATGACTGAATTCTGAGCTGCAATGACTGCATCCTGAAAAGCAAGAAGTATGTCACCAGCCCCAGGTTTCCTCGGATTCAAGCCAGCCTCCACATAGGCATCAAGCCAACGCCTGCAGTCCGCAAGATATACAAATACCAATGGTGCCTTTGCTATAAAGGATTGATTATCGCAGCTTACTGCCAACCTTTCCTTCAATCTCTGGTCTGTTACGTCGATTATGCTGTAGAGCATCTGGTTTCCAGCTGTAGGAGCCATAAAGGCAGCATCTAGTATTGCCTCCTTAATCTCAAGTGACACCTCCACATCCTCATACACACGTACTGATTTTATATTAATTAAAGCTTCATATACTGAATTCATTTAACACCTCCAAATATTTTTGGCATGCTTCCATGGATACATTATATCAGTTTTGAATAAAAGATATAATGTATTGCCCATGTACTCCTATTGATTCCTTTCAAGTTATTTTGCCATAAAATGTTACAGTTACGGGAAAAGTCTTGATTGATAAAAATGGGTCCTATATAATAAAGAGGTGTAGAATTATTCACCTGTATGCAAGTCTTTTATTTTCCACAAATATTTCAGGAAACGAGGATCTTATGGAAAACATGCACAATCAATACTTTGAGGAATTCAAGCTGTACAACAAGATCACGCTGGTATTTTTGTTGTCCATATTACTATACGTAACTGCGGGAATATACAATGATGTTTTCATTGATCTGGTATCAATAGCCAACTATCTAACCTGGCATATGATTTTTGAGTTTGCCAGCGTTTTGGTGTCCTTTTCCATCTTTACAGTAACCTATTTTGTATACAAGGAATCAAGAAAGCTTAGCATGATAATTCTTGGCTGTGCTTTTCTGTTGATGGGAGCCCTTGATGCATTCCATACCTTCAGTTTCAAGGGCATGTCAGACTTTTTCATCCCCAATACAACCGCCAACAGAGCAACAACCCTTTGGATCCTTTCAAGATGTATCGGAAGTCTTTTATTTCTCATTTCTGTTTTGATACCCGACAACAAGAGAGGAAAAATAAACAGCGGTGTATTGGCGTTTGGAACATTGATGTTTTCAATTCTATTATTCATAACAACATCATATTACCCGGATGCATTACCACCAATGCTCATTGAAGCTTCCGGTCTGACCATGGTAAAAATCGTAATTGAATACATCATAATTTTAATTTTGACCGCTACGTTCCTGGTGGTGTTATCACATTACAGAAAAACCTTTCATGTGCGAGACCACCAATATATGTTGGCTCTGGTCTTCTTGATTTTTTCTGAATTTGCCTTTACCAATTACGGTAGTGTCTATGATGCCTTTAATTATATTGGACACATCTACAAGGTCATAGCCTATATGATTCTCTACAAGGCAGTCTATGTTGACAATGTCAGCGAACCCTACAGGGAGATGAAAAAAGCGAGAAATGAGCTTAGGGAGTATTCAGAAAATCTCAATAAACTGGTAAATAAGCGTACAAGGGATTTGGAGGAAGCAAACTCCATCCTCCTTAAGGATATTGAGTATGCAAGGGAAATGCAGCTAAGACTTATGCCTGCAAATCTGCCAAAGGATGACTCTGTATCAATACAGGCAGAATACCTTCCCGCTGAAAGGCTCAGCGGAGACTTCTACAATCTGGTCAGACTTGATGAGGATAATGTGGCTATCTATATTGGGGATGTTTCCGGTCATGGGGTATCAGCTGCAATGCTTACCATTTTTGCAAATCAAAACATCTCACCTCTAAACTCTGATGATGAATACGATCCAATAACGCCACCATCAGCTATTCTCGACCAGGTTTACAAGAGCTTCAACAAGACTAATTTCAAGGATGAGACCTATATCCTGATGCTTTATGGAGTCTACAACCGGAATACTAGAGTCTTCCGGTATGCATCCGCTGGAATAAATGTACCCCCCTATGTTGTCAGACGTTCAGGCGAAATAGAACCACTGGACTCAAGAGGCTTCTCAATATGCAAACTTGGAGATTTTATTGACCCAACCTATGAGGAAAGGGAGATTCAACTGGAAAAGGGTGACAAACTTTTACTGTATTCGGATGGACTGGTGGAAGCAAGAAACTCCAAGAATGAAATCTTTGGACAGGGCAGGATGGAGAAGTATCTTAAGGAAAATCACTATTTGAAGGCAAATGAGTTGAAATACGACTTGAAAAAGAACCTCTACAATCATATTGGAAGATTTAATACGCTTATGGATGATGTTACCTACGTGATACTGGAGGTAAAGTAGACTTATCAAACCTGTTTGAGAATGGGTATAATTGTATTGAGGTGATTTACTATGGAAATATCTGAGATCATCAATACAATTGACCAGAGTGACGGAAAAGCAAGCAGGACCTATATCCTTGAGGAGCTTTATTGGAGCGATCTAAATGAAATAGACAAGAAAACCATGATAAGCACCATTATTCCATATGCCTTGGAGTCAGAAAGCAAAGATGAAATAGCTGGTGCCATGAGACTTTATGGAAATCCTGACGGAGCACATATTGAACTGTTTGAGGATATGATTATTGAGCTATTTGAAAAGGATCACCTGGCATATATTGAAGCCGCAACAGATTATCCTTCGGAAGGTTTGGATACCCTTTATGTCTTTAGAAACAGGTCAGTATTCAATGATGTGGAAACAGAAAAGAAAAACCTTCTAGACCGGGTCAATGATGATAACATCAAATCAAAAATCGAATTGTTCTTTAGGATGTATGATAACCTTTGTCATACCTGAGTATGAAATTCTGGTCAGTGAATGGCCTTAAGGTAATTATATTTCCAGAAATTTAAACCCCCAGGCTAGCCTGGGGGTTTCTTTCTTTCATTATGGTGGAGGCGGTGGGACATGTTATCCTATAGTTTCCTAAAGGCACTGACTATATCTTAAGGTCCTTGACCTTCCCGGCGTATTATGAAAGTAAATTATAGTTTTTTCCTTCCATCCTAGTATTGCATATCCATTGGACTTAGCAACCTATAAGTCGATACAGGGCTTCTGAATTTCTTCATGTACCCCTCGGTATTGGCATCTTAAAGCTTTCACCGATTAAGCCGAGTTATCACCTGCGAATCACTTCACAGGGCGACTCATTTTGAATCGAACCCACGTCCGAAAATCCTTCCACAAGAGCTTCTCCGAGCGCAGCCAACAATTTAGGATTCCCCCCACTCATCTCCTGCTGACTGGATATGAGCTTCGGTAGCTTCATCAGTTCCGTTTCCGGCTCAAAGCTTTACCGGACTCGGTTCCCCACTAAAATGACGATTTAATCCAGGTCGTGGGACTCCCGGTTAAATCGAGCGGCCTTATTAGGCTGCTAGTGCGTAATTATCGTTTGCGTTTAATTTTGTTTGCCACTTTTATCGTTGCTTGGCGACAACGGCTCGCTACTCCTGATTCCGTATCCCCGTCGAGACCAAATTCGCCCCCTCTTGGTTATTACATATGAATTATAACATATGTTCGACTTTATGTCAATCTCCTGGCTACTGATATTTTTCACTGGAATGCTGCTGTATCCTCCGCTCAGCATCCTTCTTGGCCATGGTTTGCCTCTTGTCATAGAGCTTCTTACCTTTGGCGAGGGCAATCTCAACCTTTACAAGGCCATCCTTCAAGTAGATTGAAAGAGGTACAAGGGTGAAACCCTTTTGCTGGGTTTCACCGATCAGTTTCCTGATTTCCCGTCTGTGGAGGAGTAGTTTCCTTTTTCGAACCGGATCCACATTATAGATGTTTCCCTGTTCGTAGGGGCTAATGTGCATTCCTGTAATGAATACCTCCCCATTCTCTATTGAGGCATAGGACTCCTTGATGTTGACCTTTCCCTGTCTTATGGACTTAACCTCAGTTCCAGTAAGGACAATCCCAGCCTCAATCGTATCCTCAATAAAGTATTCATGTCTGGCTTTCTTATTTGAAGCAATCAATTTTGTGCCTGTCTTCTTCATATGTTTCCATCCCTTTACCTTTTGTCGTTTTTCAGTGTAGCAGAATTACTCCTCTGTGTCAACTTCCTCATTTATAAGCTGAAAGTCGATGTTCTTCTTCCCTATGTCAGCTCCTATGACCTTTATTCTCACTGGATCACCAAGTCTATAGGTGGTCTTTGTCCTTTCACCAACTATCATGTAGTTGTCCTCATCAAAGAAATAGAAGTCATCCACCATATTGCTGAAATGGACAAGCCCTTCAATTGTATTCTCAAGCTGTACGAACAATCCAAAGCTTGTTACTGAGGACACCAGGCCGTCATATTCCTCTCCAATTCTCTCAGCCATATACTGGGCCTTCTTAAGGTCGTCAACCTCCCTCTCGGCTTCCTCAGCCCTTCTCTCGGTCATTGATGTATGCTCTGCTATCTCCGGAAGTAGACCCTCCAGCATATTCATTTTCTTCTCGTTCATCTTCCCGTGAATTGAATCCTTTATTATCCTGTGAATTTCCAGGTCAGGATATCTTCTTATTGGTGAAGTGAAATGTGAATAGTACTGGGCAGCAAGTCCGAAATGTATGCCTGGCTCAGCACTGTAGACAGCCTTTTGCATTGTTCTTAGAAGAAGTGTCGAAATGACAGGCTCCTCTCTCTTGCCCTTTATTTCCTGGGTAAGAATCTGAAAATCCTTGGGATGCAGCTCCTTTCCCTTCATGGAATAGCCAAAATTGTGGATGAATTTTTGGAAGTCCTCAATTTTCTCGTTGCTGGGCTCCTCATGAATTCTGTAAAGGAAGGGAATCTCCTCCCAGAAGAAGCGTTCTGCAACAGTTTCGTTTGTAACCAGCATGAATTCTTCTATGAGCCTATTTGCCACCCTTCTCTCAAGCTTTCTTACATCGACTGGCTTGCCGTTTTCATCAAGCTCTATATAACTTTCCGGAAAGTCAAAATCTATGCTGCCCCTCTTGTCCCTGTGCTTTCTTAAGATATCCATCAATTCCTTCATGACAAACAGCTCATCTGCAACAATCGAAAGCTTCTCTGCTGCCTTCTCATCCGTCCCTTCAAGAAGGTCTGAAACATCATCATAAACTAGTCTTGCCTTGCTGTTGATCACTGACTCATGTATTTCGTGATAAACAACCTTACCGTTTCTGTCAATATCCATAAAGACTGACATGGTAAGCCTGTCCACATTTGGATTCAGGGAGCAAATCCCATTGCTCAATTCGTGCGGAAGCATTGGTATTACCCTATCCAGCAGATACACTGAATTCCCCCTGTTCAGGGCTTCCTTATTGAGCTGGCTTCCCGGTCTAACATAATGGGATACATCGGCAATGTGAACCCCAAGCCTGTATTTCCCATCATCAAGCTTTTCAATGGATATTGCATCATCAAGATCCTTTGCGTCTGCTCCATCTATTGTAAAGGTCTTTAAGCTCCTCAGGTCCTTTCTATTATTGATTTCCTTTTCATCTATTGTTGAAGGAATCTTCAAAGCCTCAGCTCTGACCTCATCAGGAAACTCCTCTGGAAGCTTGAACTGTCTGATGATTGACAGGATGTCCGTTCCCTTATCTGTAAGATATCCCAGGACCTCAATGATCGAACCTTCAGGATTCCTTCTGAATTCCGGCCATTTCTCTATACCAACCACAACTTTTTGTCCATCCTTGGCCTTCATGGTTTTCCCCTTGGGTATGAAAATATCATATGCAATCTTATGGTTATCCGGTATAACGAATCCGAAATTCCCGCTGTCCTCATAGGTTCCGATTACGGATTCATTGGCCCTTTCAAGAACCCTTATAATTTCACCCTCCTGCTTTCTTCCAGCCTGCCTTCCCTTTATCAGGTTGGCAATTACCTTGTCACCATGCATGGCAGTATTCATGGAGTCTGCAGGAATGAAAATGTCCTCCCCAGGCCTATCCTTTGACATTACAAAACCAAAGCCCTTTTCGTTTCCTTCAAGTCTGCCCACAACCAGAAATTCCGGATTTATAAGTCCATACCTGTCATTTCTGGCCTTTAGGATAACCCCTTCCCTTTCCATCCCATCCAATACCTTGAAAAATTCCTTCTGCTCACCCTTTCCAATATTGAATCTTGCAGCAAGCTCTTCCTTAAGTAAGGGCTTATATTTCTTTCCCTCCATAAGCTTTATTATTTCTTCCCTTATAGCCATTGTAAATCCCCCTTCTTTCAATACTTAGTATTTACCCTTTCTCTTAAAAAAAATGTAAGATATATAAAATATCTTACATTTTACCTGTTTTTGCCCCGAATTGGGTTCTATTGAAAAGGTTTGACTCATAAACATACATGTTGGAGTTCTTTTCCTTATGTGTTATCAGGGAGATCTCAATCATTTTGTTCACAAGAGCCTTAAAATCGTAGCCCTTTCCTTCCCAAAGGTAGAATGCAATTGAACCTGGAAGGGTGTTGATTTCGTTTACAAGAACCTTGCCGTTCTTGTCTATGAGGAAGTCAATTCTGGCATTCCCTCTGCCATCTATAACTGTAAAGGCTTTTTTTGCAAGCCCCTCTATTTCAATTCTTATGCTTTCATCAATATTTGCCGGTATCGCTCTATTCTTGTTTGCTGAATCCGATGTCTTGGAATCCTTCCTTACATACTTGTCATCGAATGACAATATTTCACTCCATCCCAGCGGCTCCTCACATTCAGAAACCTCCACCTGGTGGTTGTAGCCCATGACTGCACAATTAATTTCCCTAGGTTCCTGGACAGCCTTTTCAACAATTATTTTCCTGTCATAGCTTGCGGCTATCTCAAGGGCAACCTGAAGCATCTCCCTGTTCTTGGCCTTGGAAATTCCTATGCTTGAACCAAGATTTGACGGCTTGACAAACACCGGATAACCAAGTCTGGACTCAACCTCAGCTATGGAACCTTCCTTGTCGGCTTCCCACTGGCTTCTGTAGAACCAAATGTAGTCCACAACAGGTATCCCATTGGCCTTGTATACATCCTTCATGACAATTTTGTCCATACCTACTGACGATGCAAGAAGGCCTGCTCCGACATAGGGCTTGTTGACAAATTCAAGAACACCCTGAGCTGCTCCATCTTCACCATTTGTTCCATGAAAAGCAGGAAAGAATATGTCTATGGTATCTACGATCTTCTTCCCAAACAGGCCAACATCATCTGGATGGCTATAAAGGTTTCCATCGTTATGATTAGGCGAAATCATGATTCTTTTGGCATCCTTGAAATCATTGTTCTTAAAGCTCTCAAAGCTAAGTAATGATTGGCCGGTTAGCCATTTTCCCTCTTTGTTGATGTAGATTGCAACTGGATCATACTTGCTTCTGTCCATGTTCTCGATAATCTGCATGGCTGTTATTACAGATACCTCATGTTCCACACTCATGCCGCCAAAAAGCACTCCTACTTTTTTCATTGTCAGACCTCCTTGCTATTCGCTGTAATTGTCCGGTAGATCATTCTCAAACAACACTACGTCCTTTTCCTTTGTTATTTTACCAATTACCTCAGTTGCCTCCTGAAGATTGTTCACTACAAAAATATTGGATGGATTGAAGGATGTGTCCATTAGACCCTCATAGATCGGTTTGGTTCTCTGCTCACCGACAAGGATAACATAATCACATACTTTCCCAATATTTACCCCAAATTCATGATTTGCCGACTCCTCCATTTCCCCCAGCTCTATCATTCCAGGAGTCACTATGATTTTTCTACCTTCCCTGAACTGGGAAAGTACATCCAGAGCGGCTTTAGTTCCCACTGGGTTGGAGTTGAATGCATCATCTATTATTATTACCCCATTGGCTGATTCAATTAGGTTCAACCTGTGTTCGACAGGCTCCACCTTTTCTATTCCCTTACTGATTTCCTCGAAGCTTAGCCCGAGGATCTTGGATGCACAAGCTCCGGCAAGAAGGTTGTAGATGTTGTGCTTGCCTAAAAGTCTTGTTCTGCACCTTACGCTGTTTCCTTCCCTGTCCTTTAGAGTGAACTCAGAGCCCTCCTCATTGACAACAATATCCTCCGCATACATGTCAAGGTCCTCTACATTTTCCAGACCGTAGAGCATCTTTTCCTTGAAGGTCTTGTCGGCCAATTTCCTGATGTACTCGTTGTCGTAGTTGAAAACAGCAACTCCGTCAGTTGGCAGCTCCTCTATTAGTTCATACTTGGTCTTCATTATATTGTCGATATTCTTGAAGGTCTCAATATGGACAGGCCCGATGGATGTCAATATCCCAATTCGTGGCTGGGCAAGCTGGGCAACCTCCCTTATTTCCCCAATGGTCTTGGCACCCATTTCCGCTACAAAAACCTCGTGCTCATCTGAGAGGTCGTTGTTTATTACCTTTGAAAGTCCCATGGGTGTGTTGTATGACTCAGGAGTGTTAAGTACATTGAACCTCTGGGACAGAATTGTGCCTACGATGAACTTGGTGCTTGTTTTTCCAAAGCTTCCGGTTATTCCAACCACCTCAAGATCCTTTCTTGATTTAATCTTGTTCTGGGCAGCTCTGTAGTAGCCCATGTTGATGTTGTCCTCAATTGGTTTCATGACCATTGTAGAAAGGGCCATTATGATAGGTTGGTAATAGAACACTACCGCCACCAAGGCTACCAGTACCACAATGCCAAGAATCAAGCTACTGGAAAGCCAGTACAGGAGTATGGCCGGCAGCGCAATCATGGCTGCTGAGAGGCTTGAATTAGCTCTATATAGCCTTGTCGCCCTCTGAGTCATGACCAATGGCTTCTTTATTGGTGCCTCATTGCCTGAAAGTCCATAAGCCTTTTTCCTGTTCATTGAAAGCCATTTCAAGTAGTGGTCCGCCAAATAGCCCTCAAGTTGAACCATGTGTAGTGAATCCTTTGTCCTCTTTTTCATTAGCTGCACTGATATGACCGCAGCCAGTATAAATCCTGAAATTATCATTAAACTCATCATAATCCTCCAAATTGGTTTGCCAAATGTTTATTGGCCTTCTGAATTGAAAAAGGCTTCCATAATCCTGGTAAATCTATGGTAATCATCCAGGTAGGAATAGTGTCCTGCCCCTTCAAAGACCACAAGACCGCTATCCTTGATTTCCTTTTCCATTATATGCCCCATGTAAAGGGGTGTGGCATCATCCTTATCTCCCCAGATCAGCAGGGTTGGTGCCTTAATGTCCCTTAATATGGGCTCGAGGTTCTCATTTACAACCCTCACGAGTATTTTCCTCATTATCCCGGTGCTGTTCTGGTAGTCATCAGAACCAAACTTCCTGTATAGCTTCTCCATCCTCTTGTCCTTGTCCTCCCAAAACACAAGGGTGGTGTACAGCTTTTTGAGAAGCTTAAAGCCCTTCACCCTAATGTGGTACTTCAGGGTCCTTTTTGGTATAAGTCCTGCACTGTCAATAAGTACAACTCTCTGGAAAAGATCTGGATACTTGGATGACAGAATTATCGCCAGCTTTCCCCCAAAGGAGTGCCCCACAAGTGACAGTTTCCCTGGAATCAATCTATCCATAAACTCCTTTACCATATCCGCATAGCAGAAGGATCCAAAAACCTCCTCAGGTTCCTGGGACTTCCCAAAGCCGGGCAAATCAAGTGCAAATACGGTGTGGTCCTTCTTAAGGGTATTTACAATTGGCATAATGGTCTCTATGCTTGCACCCCAGCCATGCAGTATGAGGACAGGTTCACCTGTACCGGTCTTTATGTAGTTGATTCTGAGACCATCAATCTCAATATTGTTTTCCATTCTGCTCCATCCTTCTTTTTAACTGTGTCACAACATAAAATTATATCATATTAACAGGAATTTATACAGTGTTATAGGCAAGAAAAAACCCTCCATAAGGAGGGCTCATATCTAGAACAATATTCCACCGTACAGTACAAACATCTGTGCAAATACAAGTGATACGATTGTCATAAGCTTTATCAGGATATTCAATGAAGGACCTGATGTATCCTTGAATGGGTCACCTACTGTGTCTCCAGTAACCGCAGCCTTGTGGGCCTCGCTACCCTTTCCACCGTGATGTCCCTCTTCAATGTACTTCTTGGCATTGTCCCATGCTCCTCCGGCATTTGACATGAAGATAGCCATAAGCACACCTGTTACCAGAGCTCCTGCAAGCAATCCACCAAGAGCCTCAGCTCCAAGCAGTAATCCTATCAGTACAGGAACAACCACTGCCAACAAGCCTGGAACGATCATTTCCTTAAGTGCTGCCTTTGTACTTATATCAACACAGGTAGCATATTCTGGAGTTGTGGTTCCTTCCATGATACCAGGTATTTCCTTGAATTGTCTTCTAACTTCCTCAATCATGCTGAAGGCAGCCTTTCCAACAGCGTCCATTGTAAGGGCTGCAAAAAGGAATGGTAGCATTCCACCGATTAGAAGGCCTGCTATTACAGCTGGCTTGGTAAGGTCAATGGCAGTCAATTGCACTGCCTGTGTATAGGATGAGAAAAGTGCCAGAGCAGTAAGTGCTGCTGACCCGATTGCAAATCCTTTACCGATAGCTGCTGTCGTATTACCAACTGAGTCAAGCTTGTCAGTTATCTTTCTTACATCTTCAGGCAGCTTACACATTTCTGCTATTCCACCTGCGTTATCTGCGATAGGTCCGTATGCATCTACGGCTATGGTCATACCAGCAGTTGAGAGCATTCCTACAGCAGCAAGGGCGATACCGTATAGTCCCTTGGCAGGCTCTGCAGCTCCACCTGAAACAAAGTATGCTACAAGTATACCTATTGCAATTACAATTATTGGTAGTGCTGTGGACATCATTCCAACTGAAAGTCCACCTATTATATTCGTTGATGCTCCAGTTTCAGATTCCTTGGCTATCCTTTTTACAGGATTGTAGTCAGCCGATGTGAAGTACTCTGTAATCTTGGCAATTGTAAGTCCAACCACAAGACCTGCAATTATTGCTACAAATGGCTGGAATGATCCAAGGATCATAATGCTAAGTAAGGCTCCTACTATCATTGTCAACAATGAGCTGACAAGTGTACCCTTATCCAGTGACTTTTGTGGATCTCCATCTCCCCTTACAAAGAAAACTCCAACTATTGAAGCAAGAATTCCCACTGCTGATAGACCAAATGCAAAGAAAACTCCACTTTCCCCATAAGCTATAAGTCCTAGTGTAACAGCTGATACAATTGCACCTACATATGATTCGAAAAGGTCTGCACCCATTCCAGCAACATCGCCTACATTGTCTCCAACATTATCTGCGATAACTGCAGGGTTTCTTGGGTCGTCCTCAGGTATTCCGGCTTCAACCTTACCTACAAGGTCAGCTCCTACGTCAGCGGCTTTGGTATAGATTCCTCCACCTACTCTGGCAAATAGCGCAATTGATGATGCTCCAAGTCCGAATCCGGTTATTATTGCGGGGTCTCTAAATACTATATAAGATACGCCAATTCCCAGTAGACCAAGGCCTACAACGCTCATTCCCATTACAGCTCCACCTGAGAATGCTACATTCAATGCCTTTGTCATTCCACTTTCCATTGCTGCATTTGCTGTTCTTACATTTGCCTTGGTAGCAACCCTCATGCCGAAGAATCCAGCCATTATTGAGAATAATGCTCCAAATAGGAATGTAATAGCTGTTGTCAGACCAATTACAACTGCAAGTATGACAAACAGTACGGCAACAAATATACCAAGGGACTTGTACTGTCTTGACAGGAACGCCATGGCACCTTCCTGGATATATGTTGCGATTTCTTTCATCCTGTCATTTCCAGGGCTAACCTTATTGATTGATGATGCTTTGTAGAATGCAAACAACAAAGCAACCACTCCCACTATTGGAGCGGCATATAAAGCAAAACTCATTTTACCTTCCTCCTTATTATACCGCTGCCAATGCAACAGCTGAAATCATGAATACAACTGCAGACACAATTGTTACCTTCCTAAGCATAGCCTGTCGGCTTGTTCCTACGCTTTTCCCAAACATGGAATCAGCTCCACCGCTAATTGCTCCCAAGCCTTCTGATTTGCTTTCCTGCATAAGAATACTTCCTATGAGGGTACCACTGGAAATCAGCATCAATACTGAAAATAAAGTCGTCATACCTACACCTCCTGTACGTAAAAAAATATTTTATATTCAAGTCTATAACATTACCATTTTAACATAGGCAAAATTTAAAAGCAATGGAATTTAAGCTATACTTGCTTATCTTTTCTGCTTATCTTCTTCTGGCAATCAGGGCATATTCCCTTAATTTCCAGGTGGTGCTCCAATATCTCAAAACCTGTGGTCTTCGACAGGTAGCTCTCATACTCTTCCAGGGGACAACCCTTGATAGGTATGATCCTGTTGCACTCCACACAGACAAGATGGTGTCTGTGATCCATATGGTTTATCTCAAATGTGGACTTGCCTTCTATGTTTATACCGGATTTCTGGACCAGTCCCTTCTTCATGAAGGTATCAAGTATCCTGTAAACTGTGGACAGGTTCATCTTTGTCTTTTCTTTTTTGGAAAGGGCCATATAGATTTCCTCAGCAGTTATGGGCTGCTTCTTCCTGCTTAAGAAATCATAGATCAGATGCCTTTGCTGGGTGTTCTTGATTCCTCTTGACTTGAACAATTCCCTTATCTTATCGCTGCTCATGTAAAACACCTCCCCTGGTCATATCCTTATAAACCTCTTCATGCCCAGGAACAACAGAAAGAGAAATGCATTTACCATTACTATGCTGGCACCTGATGGAAAGTTGAACACATATGACCCCAGCACCCCTGTGGTAACCGCAACAATGGAGACCATTGCAGAAATTATTATGGTGGATTTGAAGCTCCTTGAAATCTGCAGAGCTGTCACGGTTGGGAATACTATCATGCTGGAAATCAGCATTGTCCCAACCACCCTGATCCCCAGCACTATTGTTATGGAGGTTAAGGTGGCTATAAGGTAGTTCATCCGCTTTGTCCCTATTCCAATTACGCTTGCAAAGGCCTCATCATGTGTGACTGCAAATAGATCATGATAAAACAGTATTATAAGGGAGATTATTAATCCGGCAAGTACAATGGAAAGATACATGTCCATCTCCTTTATGGCAAGTATGCTACCAAACAGATAACTGAACAGGTCAACGTTGAATCCACCTGCAACACTTGATATCAATACACCCAAGGCTACGGAGAAGGATGATACAAGTCCTATTGCAGCATCACCGTGTATCCCGGCCTTTTCATTAAGCTGCATTATGAATATCGATGCAACAGTCACAATTGGTATTGAGACCATAAGTGGAGATGCTCCCAGAAGCAGAGCTATTGCCACTGTTGCAAAGCTCACATGGGCCAGACCGTCTCCAATCATGGAATACTTCTTCAATACCAGGAAGATCCCAAGCAGTGCGCTGCTTAAGGCAATTGCCGTACCCACAATCATTGCCCTTTGCATAAATGAAAGACTCATTGCCTCCCTTATAAGGTCTATTGTCTCCATCAATCCACCATCCTTCCATGACCATGGTCGTGTATTCCTTCAACAAAGTTGACGTTCATGTTAAAATCTGATGTTGCACCAAAATACAAAAGCTCACGATCCAGGAGCATGATTTTGGATGAGCATTTCTTTATGCTGCTCAAATCATGGGAAACAAGTATTATGCTTGTACCCTCTTCCTGGTTTATCTTCCTGATCAGGCTGAAAAATTCAGTCCTCACCTTGGGGTCCAAGGCACTTGTAGGCTCATCAAGGATCAGGAGCCTCGGACTGCTTACCATTGCTCTTGCCAGCAGGACCCTTTGCTGCTGTCCTCCCGAAAGGTCTCCTATCTTGTTATGCTTTAGATGGTTTATGTCAAGCCTCTTGAGAATCTCGTCTATTCTTCGGTTGTCATCTGAGGTTATCCTCTTGGGAAATCTCTTCTTTCCCAAAAGTCCAACTGCGACAATCTCATGCACCTCACCAGGAAAAAGTGTGTTCCCTGTCACTGCCACCTGAGGCAGATAGCCCACTCCCTTGTGGACTCCACCCGAACCATGATAGGTTATGCTGCCACCAGAGATTGGCACCAAGCCAAGTATTGACTTTACAAGGGTCGTCTTGCCTGATCCGTTGGCACCCACTAGCCCTACATAGTCCCCCTGCTCAATGACAAAGGATACATCCCTTAATACCTGATGCTGTCCGTAATAAACGGAAAGATTCTCAACTTCAATTAATTTGCTACTCATATCCCAATCCCTCTTTCAGATTTTCCAGATTGTCATACATGATTTCAATATATGTTTTGCCCGACTCCAGCTCTTCCTTGGATACGTTGTGGGCTCCGTGGAGAAGCAGTAGCTTGGCGCCTGTCTCATCAACAATCACCTGGGCTACCTTTGGGTCTATGAGCTCCTCGTGGTAGATTGCATTAGCCCCGGTTTCCTCAATTGTCTGAATCAGTGCGGTTATTCGCTGTGGGGTGGGCTCTGCGTTGGGTGAAAATCCTGCATAGGGAGACATGTGCTCAAGTCCGTATTGTCTCGCAAAATAACCAAAGGCAAAATGACCTCCCGAAAGTATTGTCTTTGATTTGGTCCTTGAAAGAGCTTCCCTTATTTCGTTGTCAAGCAGGATAAGGTCCTCTACCAGTGCAGCCTCCTCGACCTTGTACTGGTCAGCATTGTCAGGATCAACCCTTGCCAGGGCATCCCCTATTGACTTGGCCATGATCATTGCCATATTTGGATCAGTCCAGTAATGGGGGTCTATTGCTTCCTCCTCGCCATGGTCGTCACCCTCCTCATGTTCATGATCATCAGCTGTTAATAGTGGAATATTCTGGCTGAGATCCACCACCAATACACCCTCCTCCTTAAGGTTCTCAACTATGTTGGCAGTCCAGGGCTCCATGAACTCACCAGTGTGGAGAAAAACATCCGCGTTCAGAAGGGAGACCATATCCTGGGGTGTAGGCTCATAGGAGTGGGCCTCTGTTCCAGTAGGCAGCAGGTATCTTACATCCACATTTTCTCCACCTATTCTTCTTGCGAAATCATATTGGGGGAAAAGGGTTGCTACGACCGATATCTTTTCATCAGCTTCCTCTAAAGCCTCTGGCTCTCCTGTCCCGTTTTCATCCACCCGCACCTGGCCCTCATCTGTGCAGGCCGATACAGAAAATGCAAATATCATAAGCAATACCAGATAAACAATTCCTTTTCTTTTCATGATTAACCTCCAAAATTAAAAACATATTTTTCCATATTATATTGCTTCACCTTTGTATATTACCCAAAGGCAAAAAAAATGAAACGCAAATGCAAATAATTTGCATATGCGTTTCATTTTACTATCTTATCCTTTGCTTGTCAACATTCTATTTCTTAAGGTTATAAAATGATTTTAGCCCCTTGTAAACTGACATTTCACCAAGTCCATCCTCTATTCTGACAAGCTGATTGTATTTTGCTACCCTGTCAGTTCTGGAGGGTGCACCTGTCTTGATCTGCCCTGCATTTGTTGCCACAGCAAGGTCTGCTATGGTTGAATCCTCTGTTTCACCTGACCTGTGTGATATTACTGCAGTATAACCGTTGGTCTTTGCCAGCTCAATTGCATCCAGGGTCTCTGTGATCGTACCTATCTGATTAAGCTTTATTAGGATGGAATTGGCAACTCCCATGTCAATACCTCTTTGAAGTCTTTCAGTGTTGGTTACAAACAGGTCGTCTCCAACAATCTGGATTTTATTCCCAAGCTTCTCAGTCATAAGCTTCCAGCCATCCCAGTCATCTTCACCAAGACCATCCTCAATGGAAATGATCGGGTATTTGTCACAAAGTTCTCCATAATAGTCAACCATTTCCTCAACGGTCATGATTCTTCCCTCACCCTTGAGATTGTAGGTCTTTTTCTCCTCATCATACATTCCGCTGGCTGCAACGTCCAATGCCAGCACAACGTCTTCGCCTGGTTTATAGCCTGCCTTGTCGATTGCTTCAACAATTGTGGCAAGGGCTTCCTCGTTGCTTGAAAGGTTTGGCGCGAACCCACCTTCATCACCAACTGAAGTGCTCAATCCCTTGGATTTGAGGACAGCCTTAAGATTGTGGAAAATTTCAGTTCCCATTCTTAGACCTTCCTTGAAGCTTTCAGCTCCAATTGGCATTACCATGAATTCCTGGATGTCAACATTGTTGTCAGCGTGCTCTCCTCCATTTAGGATGTTCATCATAGGAACTGGAAGTGTCTTGCCGTTCACTCCACCGATATATTGGTAGAGAGGCATTCCAAGTTCGTTGGCAGCAGCTCTTGCAACCGCCATTGATACAGCAAGGATTGCATTTGCTCCAAGCTTCCCTTTATTCTCTGTTCCGTCTATCTCGATTAGAACCTTGTCCACCATTACCTGGTCAAAGACTTCCATACCGATTATTTCATCTGCGATGATGTCGTTTACATTTTCAACCGCCTTAATTACACCCTTGCCAAGATATCTTGATTTATCCATGTCCCTCAGTTCAACAGCCTCATATATCCCTGTTGAAGCTCCTGATGGTACAATTGCCCTTCCAAATGCTTCAAGCTCAGTCCATACCTCAACCTCAACTGTAGGGTTACCTCTTGAATCAAGTACCTCTCTTGCGTAAATATCAGTAATTAAACTCATTCATATCACTCCATTCTCCGTATTATTTTTCAATCAGGGATGTTCCGGTCATTTCCTCAGGCTTTTCAAGCTTCATCAGGTCCAGGATTGTAGGTGCAAGGTCAGCCAGTACTCCCTCTCTAAGCTTGACACCTGTCTCTCCCACAAGTATCAAGGGAACCTTATTGCTTGTATGGGCCGTTACAACGCCGCCTGACTCCTTGTCAAGCATTGATTCAGCATTTCCATGGTCAGCAGTCACCAAAATCTTGCCGCCGATTTCTTCCATGAGCTGAACTATTTCACCCATGCACTGGTCAACTGTTTCAACAGCCTTAACTGCAGCTGGTATCACTCCTGTATGCCCTACCATGTCCGGATTTGCAAAGTTGAGGATGATAAGATCGTACTTGCCTGACTTTATCTTCTCAAGAACTTCATCCTTTACCTGGTATGCTGACATTTCAGGTTGCAGGTCATAGGTTGCAACCTTTGGAGATGGTACCAAAACTCGGTCTTCTCCCTCAAAGGGTTCCTCCCTTCCTCCATTGAAGAAAAAGGTCACGTGTGCATATTTTTCCGTCTCTGCAATCCTAAGTTGTGTCTTGCCCTTGCTGCTTACGTATTCTCCAAGGGTGTTTTCAAGGCCTTCGTTTGTATAGGCCACATGAACATTATTTATGGTTTTGTCATACTCTGTCATGGTTACGTAATAGGTATTGATCTTTTTCTTTCTTTCAAATCCATCGAAATCCTCATCCACAATTGCCCTTGTTATCTGTCTGGCCCTGTCAGGTCTGAAGTTGAAGAATATCAGAGAATCACCATCTGCAATCGTTGCAACCGGCTTTCCATCATCCTCAATTACAGTAGGTATCATAAACTCATCGTTGATATCCTTCTTGTAGGATTCTTCAACAGCAGCCACAGGATCAGCTGCCTTTTCACCTTCTCCAAGAACCATTGCATCGTAGCCAAGCTGGGTCCTTTCCCATCTTTTGTCCCTGTCCATGGTGTAGTATCTTCCTGCCACAGTGGCTATCCTGCCAACACCTATCTCATCTATTTTGTCCTGTAGCTCCTTGACATGTTTGCTTCCCACAGTTGGAGGAACATCCCTTCCATCAAGTATGACATGGATAAATACCTTCTCCATGTTGTGTTGCTTCATAAGCTCAAGAAGGGCATAGAGGTGGGTGTTGTGACTATGAACTCCGCCATCCGACAGAAGACCCATCAGATGCATGGATGAATTGTTTTTCTTGGCATTCTCAATGGCATCCAGAAATTCCTGTTTTCTGAAGAATCCACCTTCCTTGATTTCCTTGGTGATTCTGGTCAACTCCTGGTATACAATCCTTCCGGCACCTATATTGAGATGCCCCACCTCGGAGTTTCCCATCTGTCCCTCAGGCAAACCCACATCCAAGCCGCTTGCCTTTAGGGTTGTACTTGGATACTTGGATACTATCCGGTCATAGTTGGGCTTCTTGGCTAGTGCGACTGCATTGCCAGGATACTCCTCTCCCAGGCCGAAACCATCCAGTATCATTAGCATTACTGGTGTTTTTGACATTTGTTTCCTCCGATCAAAAATTAATTAGCTTTACGAAATCCGAGGACTTTAGGCTTGCTCCGCCTACCAGCGCCCCGTCTATATTGTCCATGGACATGAGCTCTGACACATTTCCAGGCTTAACACTTCCGCCATATTGTATCCTGATGGCCTGAGAAGTTTCAGCATCGTAGACTTCTCCAACAGTTGCCCTTATTAGGGCGCACATCTCTTCTGCCTGCTGGCTTGATGCTGTTTCCCCGGTTCCTATCGCCCATATTGGTTCATAGGCTATTACGGCTTCCTTTGCATCTTTCTTTTCAACACCCTTCAAGGCTTCCCTTACCTGATTCCTGACAAGCTCCTTGTGGATATTGTCCCTGCGTTGCTCAAGAGTCTCCCCTACACAGACAATCGGAGTAATCCCATGGGCTATTGCTGATTGTACTTTTTTATTTACCGTTTCATCCGTTTCATTGAAGTATTGTCTTCTTTCAGAGTGTCCGATTATTACATAATCCACCTTTAACTCATTTAGCATGATCGGTGAAATCTCGCCTGTGAAAGCTCCGCTCTCCTCCCAATGCATGTTCTGGGCACCAATACCTATTCCAGTGCCTTCAGTCATCTCCTTTGCCTTTCCAATTGCCAGGTAAGGCACACAAAGTACAACTTCAACAGATTGGTTCAGATCTTCATTCTTGATTTCTCCGATCAACTGTTCAGCCTCGGCTATTGTCTTGTTCATTTTCCAGTTTCCAGCTATTATTGGCTTTCTCAAAAGGCCGCCTCCTTATTCGCTAATTGCATCTATACCAGGTAAAATCTTTCCTTCAAGCAATTCCAGTGATGCTCCTCCACCTGTTGAAACATGGGTGATTTCATCTGCCAGACCTGCCCTTTCAACAGCTGATGCAGAATCTCCACCACCGACTATTGTAATCGCACCTGACTGTACCAGGGCCTTTGCAACAGCATAGGTTCCCTTGTTGAAATTATCCATTTCAAATACTCCCATTGGCCCGTTCCAAACAATGGTCTTGGCTTCCTTTATTACACTTTCAAACAGCTCAATTGACTCACTGCCTATATCAAGACCCATCATATCCGATGGAATACCATCTGAAGGCACAGTCTTGAAGCTTGTGTCATTCTTGAACTCCTTGGCGACCACCACATCCACAGGTAGTACCATGGCAACTCCGTTTTCCTTGGCCTTTTCCATCAGGTCCTTGGCCAGCTGGACCTTGTCCTCTTCAAGAAGGGAAGTTCCAACCTCGTAGCCTTTGGCTTTCAGGAAGGTGAAGGCCATTCCGCCACCTATGATAATGGCATTTACCTTGGATAGTAGGTTTTCAATTACACCGATCTTGTCTGATACCTTGGCTCCACCTAGAATTGCAACAAATGGCCGCTCTGGATCATCCAAAGCCTTACCCATTATTGAAACTTCCTTCTCCACAAGATAGCCCAAAGCTGATGGCAGGTATTTTGACACCCCAACATTGGATGCATGGGCCCTGTGGGATGTCCCAAAGGCATCATTTACATAAAGCTCAGCAAGAGATGCAAGCTCCTTTGCGAAGCTATCCTCATTTTTCTCCTCCTCTTTCCTGAATCTTGTATTCTGGAGGAGCATTACCTGGCCTGGCTTAAGCCCCTTGGCCATCTCCCTTACCTTTTCTGAAACCACCAGGTCATCATCAGCAAATACAACTTCCTTTTTCAGCAGCTGTGAAAGTTTATTGGCCACTGGAAGCATGGAATATTCCTTCTTGGGCTCTCCCTTTGGTCTTCCAAGATGTGACATCAGAATGACCGCAGCACCATTTTCAAGCAGGTATTCAACCGTTGGTAGTGAACTCCGTATTCTTATGTCATCAGTTATTTCACCTTCTGAATCCATGGGAACATTATAGTCAACCCTGACCAGAACCTTCTTCCCCTTTACATCCATATCCTTTAAAGTCTTTTTATTTAACAAGCAATTCACCTTCTTTTCTTATTGTTTGTTCAATTGATATGTCGGGTCAAAAGACCCGACATAGTTACTACCATTTTTTAGCTACAAGTTTTGCCAGGTCAACAACTCTGCTGGAATAACCCCACTCATTATCGTACCATGACACCACCTTAACCATATTGTCTATTACCATTGTTGAATCGGCGTCAACTATTGAAGATCTTTCATCACCTACAAAATCTCTTGATACCAATGGCTCTTCCGAGAAGCCCATTATACCCTTCAATTCGCCTTCACTGGCCTCCTTCAACAATTTGTTGACCTCTTCCACAGTTGTTGGATTGTCCACCTCAAATACAGTATCAACAAGTGATACAGTCGGAACAGGAACCCTCACTGAGAATCCATTCATTTTACCCTTCAGTTCAGGCAATACAAGTGCAACAGCCTTTGCAGCCCCGGTTGTTGTTGGTATTATATTCTCTGCTGCAGCTCTTGCCCTTCTCATATCCTTGTGCCTCTTGTCATGGATCATCTGGTCATTTGTATAGGCATGGACTGTAGTCATAAGACCCTTCTTTACCCCTAGCTTATCCAAAATCACTTTAGCTACAGGTGCAAGACAGTTCGTAGTACATGAAGCGTTTGAAATTATATTGTGGTTCTCTGGATCGTACTTGTCATCATTTACTCCAAGAACTATGGTTATATCCTCTCCCTTGGCTGGCGCTGTAACTATAACCTTCTTTGCCCCAGCATCAAGGTGTTTCTGAAGGCCTTCCCTGTCTCTGAATGCCCCTGTTGAATCTATTGCAACATCTACGCCCATTTCCTTCCATGGAAGTTCAGCAGGGTCTCTGAATGCGATTACTGGAATCTTCTTGCCGTTTACAACAAAGCCTTCCTCGTACGTATCAATGGTTCCTTCAAATTTGCCATAGAGGCTGTCATACTTGAATAGATGCGCCAGATCCTCAATTTTACCTGATGCGTTGATTGCAACAATGTCAAACTCCTCCACATTGTTCTCAGCCCAAATCCTGAATACATCTCTACCTATTCTACCAAATCCGCTTAAACCTACCTTTAGTGCCATGAAAATTCCTCCTTGTTTAATTTAATATTTTAATTATTTTATTTCCTACGGCTTCGTCAATGATCAGGGTGATATCCTTCCTGATCGATGCAATTGCAATGATAGCCTCTGCCTTGTCAGCACCACCTGCAACACCAATTACCTGTGGGATTTCCTTATAGGTTTCAAGTGACAAGCCAACGGTCTTGTATTCCCAAATGTCGTTTCCATGAATGTCAAAGTAATGACCAAAGGCCTCTGCCACAGCTCCATTTTCCATCAGATGCTCGATCCTTTCTCCTGAAAGGTTTCTTCTCTTGGCGAGAATATCAGCCCTACCAATGCCAAAAACAAGGATTCTCATCCTTTCTATCAGCTGTAATGACTGCCGGATTTCATCATTGGACTGGACTACCTGAAGGGCCTCCTTTTCCAAGCTATCAGGAATATAGAGCAGCCTGTACATTGCTCCAAGGCTTTTCCCTATCTTGGCTGCAACTGAATTTGCCTGTGTCATCAGCTCCTTGCCCAATCCTCCCCTTGCAGGGACCACCGTGGCCTTGGGAAACTTCCTGTCAGATGTTACCTGATCGGATACTGCAGCCATTGTACTGCCCCCAGTCACTCCAACAACATCATCCTCCTTCAAGATCTCCACAAGATACCTTGAAGCGCTTCTTCCCATTTCCTGAAGCACAAGGTCATTTGATTGGGAATCTCCTGGGACTATAATTATGCTCCTTATCCCCAGAATTTCCTGAAGTCTTTTTCTCAGGTCAGGTATTCCCCTTATGCTTTGGTAGATGTCATTCAGCTGCCCAAGAAGGTCTTTGCCGTCATCTGTAACATACATACCCATATTGTCGGTGTTTAATAACTTAAGCTCCCTTAGTTTCTCAACCTCTGACCTGATTGTTCTTTCCTTGAGACCAAGCTCCACCGAAAGTGCTCTTCTCCCAACTGGCTGTCTGAATTCAATCGCCCTTAGGATTGAGTATCTTCTCTCAATTGTCTGAAAGCATTCAGGTGAGAGTTTTCCAATAAGTTTTAGAAGATCTATGTTATCACCTCCGTTGGACATTTTTTATCCCAGTTATCAATTTTTGTCCCGCATTGGATAAAAAAATATCCTGTACTTAATTATATACCAGAGACAGCCCTTTTTCAAGCCATCTCTGATATTTAGAACCTTCTTCTTCGGGATGATGAAGGAATCTTCAACTCGTCCCTGTACTTTGCAACAGTTCTCCTGGATACCTCCATGCCTTTTTCCTTGAGGATATTGGAAATAACCTGGTCACTTAGGGGTTTCTTTTGGTCCTCGCTATCTATTATACCCTTTATTATGGATTTTACACTGGTTGCTGAAACTTCTCCGGATTTTCCAGACAAACCCGTTGTGAAGAAGTATTTCAGCTCAAATACACCCCTTGGTGTTTGAACATATTTACCACTTGTTGCCCTTGATATGGTTGACTCATGCATTTCGATGTCTTCCGCCACATCCTTCAGAGTTAGAGGCACTAGCCTTTTATCACCATGGATCAGAAACTCCTTCTGGTATTTTAGAATTGATTCCACTACCTTGTAAAGTGTCTGCCTTCTTTGCTCAATGCTCTTTATCAGCCACATTGCGGAATTAAGCTTCTCTTGGAGGAATTCAGTAGTCTCCACATCCCCTCCATCCTTCAAGAGGCTTTTATAATACTGGTTTATATTCAATCTGGGTCCTGTCACATCGTTTATGAATATTACATACTCCCCGTCAATCTCCTCGATTGACGCATCTGGGGTAATATACCTGGTGTCGTCCCCGTCACCCCTAAAGGTTCTTCCTGGCTTTGGTTCCAGACATTTAATGAAGTCCACATACTCCTGAGCCTTTTGAATTGTTATATCCAGGTCTTTGGCTATGGAGGCGATCTTGTTTGAGGCTATGTCCTCAAGATGATCACTTATGACCCTTTTAATGAGGAAATCCTTTTCATCCCTCACCTGTATAAGCAGGCACTCCTTGAGACTTCTTGCACCTACACCGTATGGTTCAAAGGACTGTATAACTGTGAGTACAGCTTCCACTTCCTCTTCTGAAACCTGTAGCTGAGATGCCATCTCAACAACTGTCGAATCCAGATATCCATTGGAATTTATATTTTGAATAATGTAGTCTGCAATACGGTACTCCGCAGAATCAAGACTTATCATATTTAGTTGTTCTATCAGGTAATCCTTTAAGGAAGGTGTATAGGACACGAAATTTTCAAAGGAATACTCCTTGCGGTTTCTATCGACCTCTGACCTGTAGCTGATGTCGTCATAGCTTTCCAGGAACTCCTTCCAGTCAATGTCCTTTTCATCCTTGAGTGTTTCCATGCTTTGTGAATCATCGGAAGGTCCTTCCAGTTCCAAAAGAGGATTTTCCTCCATTTCCCTTTTCAAGTAGCTGTTGAGTTCAAGACTTGTATATTGTAGTAGTTGTATGGCCTGTCTGAGTTCTGGTGTCATAATGAGTTTCTGGCTTTGTTCAAGTGTCAGGTCATAATTCAACCTCAAATGTCCCACCTCCTTTCATCTACTTACGATTATATCAGAATTATCGGTCATTAACAATTCATGGCTTATTATTGTAACTACTACAAAACAACACAAATGGACCGGTTCTTTTTGTGTTATAGAAAAACCCCGGAAAAAATTTTCCGGGGTTTTATCACTAGCAGGGGTCTGCCTCTCCAACATCGTAGCCTGCCTTGGACAATACAACCAAAGCCTCTGAAAGCTTGGTTTCATTGACCATGACAATCGGTCCAGTACAGCCCATACCTGACTCAGCATATATCTTGTTCTTCCAAAGAACCTCAACAGCATCGTCAAGCTCCATTATATCGATACCATCGATTGTGCCGGTAACAGGCTCCTTTTCTGGTGCCTCAACCTTTTCATCGCTGGTTTCCTTTTTGGTTTCCTTGGTCAGTGAAGCAAGGACTTCCTTGAATCCTGCCTTGTTCACCGCTTCAAATTCCTTCTTTGCAACAGCATGCACATCACCCTTTACAAGATCAGCTGCATAGCTTATTGCATTTGCCACTACCGGTGAGCCTGATGCTCTTGACAGGATCAGTATAAGTCTATCATAGCCCTCACCTATTCCAGGCCCATAACCGAAGCCCTGTGACTCAAAGCTTCCACCAGTGGTAAATGAAGAGAACATCTTCATCAGGATATTTCCTGTAAGGGTATCTGTAACCATTACATCAGGTGTTCCTGCCAGAAGGTCATTCCCTCTCATGACAGCTCCCCCGTCAGCTCTGGCTGATTCGGTGAAATTAAGGTCATAGCCGTTTGCAACAAGCTCCTTGAACGCCCTCTCCACCTGTCTCGCACCGTCAACATTAAGAATTCCAAGAGTCGGGTTCTCGACTCCCATTGCCTTGGCAGAGATGATACCGTAAACTCCGTTCTTTACCATGGCCTCAACCCTGTGTGAAGATGAGGTTCCAGTTGTTGTGGCAACGAACATTTCCTTTCCTCTACCAGGAGTCACAACCCTACCTACAGTTGATACTCCGATGGGGAAGCTGTAATGAAGGGTAACACAACCTCCGATTTCACCCTTGTCCAGCATATCCTCCATCTTCTTGTAGCCTTCCTCTTCCGTTTCAACGACTACCTGTGTAAGGTTAGAGTCAACCTTTGGTCCAATAAGAACCACCTCAACAGAACTGTCCCTCTTTTGAGCAAGCTCTGCGCCCTTTACCATGTTGTCTACGCCCAGTTCACTACCAAAGGTGGTGATTCCCACTCTGACCCTTTGTCCGAACTGGCCGGTCTCCATGGCGTCGGCAATGTCGTTGAATACCTTGCCAATCATGGCTTTTACATTGTTTTCAGACATCATATCACCTCTAACCTTGAAGGAGATGTGAAGCAAAATCTCTCATAGCCTCAGCTACAAGACCTCTGACCTCTTGCTCAGATACGCCTTTGCTTTCCTCCACTACTCCAGGATTTTTCTCCATAACTATTGAAACTCCATCGAACTGGTTTGTCATTCTACCAAGGAAAAGACTTCCCTTGCCAATTATCATAACCTTGTTTATATTTCCAGCTTCAATATCCTCCTTTGCAAAGCCCACATAAGGAACTCCTGAAGGTATGTGGCCCTGAGTTGGTGCCCATCCTTCCATTCCATGGTCTACAATGAAGTCATTAAGTGCAGTTCTTTCAATTTCCCCTCTTTTTACTCCAAGGGCTGCGATCATCTTG